>Ga0302117_10000153_pt1 | contig 26486 bp, 21 predicted proteins | sample AG5_322_MG_FD_203112 | JGI IMG/M metagenome (GOLD analysis project Ga0302117, IMG submission 203112) | Marine microbial communities from Western Arctic Ocean, Canada - AG5_32.2 | ecosystem: Environmental > Aquatic > Marine > Oceanic | place: Canada: Western Arctic Ocean | collected 2017-10-01 | reverse complement strand
GGAACTCTATGATATGAGGAAGGACCCCAATGAATGGACCAACCTCGCTCATGACTCAAAATATGCTGAGGTGATTGCCGACCACAAAAAGTTTTTACCGAAGTCCAACCGCCAACCCGCCCCGGGCAGTCGCGCTCGTATTCTGACCTACGTGAAAGGCAAAGTGGTGTGGCAGGGGGAGGAGATCAAACCCACGGACCCGATTCCGGGATTGGATTAGGGAATTTTTCAAACAAGAAACACCTGCACTTTTTCATGGTGCAGGTGCCCTTGTTTGGGGCTTTAGATAGCTTCGCCTGAAGAGACAAAGCCGGACTGATCACCGGCCGCCTTTGCTCGAGCCGCGGAACAAAAAAATGTCCTCATAAATCGAGCCGGTGATGAGGTCGTCCGTGCCGTCCGCGTCAAAGTCCACAAACTGTGGACTGAACGTGCTGCATCACGTACTGGGAACCGACGCATTCTCGCCGTCGGCCTGAAGATATTTGAAGCCGTCGTACATCGGCATTTCGTTCGAGCCCGTGTTCAGGTAAACCCGCAAGCGTGCATTGGCAAGGTGGTGAGGCAAACCACCGTCATACTCAAACCATTGGACCAAGAATTGTTTTTCATAATCAGTTTCGATTAACGCGATATTTCTGGGGCAAACATCGAAACCGTCAACGCAAATGCCGGGGATAAAAGGCTGTCTCCGTGCGGCGATTTCGGTACCCTCCGCCCATGCTAAAAATTCTGTTCATCGCCACCGTGCTCGTGTTCTTGCCCTCGGCTTATGCGCAACCGGTTTATGAAACTGCTGCCAACATTCTCTATCGCGATGGCAAGCTTACCGATTATATGCGCGAGCGGTGTCGGCTGGATGTGTATCATCCGAAGCACGTGAAAAATTTCCCGACGGTGGTTTGGTTTCACGGCGGTGGATTGAAAGCCGGTAACCGCCAAGTGCCCAAGGCGTTGCGCGAAAAAGGTATCGCGGTGGTGGCGGTGAATTACCGACTGCATCCGAAAGTGAAATCGCCCGCGTACATTGAGGACGCCGCCGCCGCGGTGGCGTGGACGGTTCGCAACATTGAAAAATACGGCGGCTCCGCCAAGCGCATTTACGTGAGCGGCCATTCGGCCGGCGGCTACCTCACCAGTATGGTGGGGCTGGACAAACGCTGGCTTGCCGCACACCAAATCGACGCCAACGCCCTCGCCGGCCTCATCCCCTTCAGCGGCCACACCATCACGCATTTCACCGTGCGCAAGGAACGCGGCATTGATGGGAAGCAACCGGTCATCGACAACATGGCTCCGCTCTTTCATGTACGCAAAGATGCGCCGCCGTTGTTGCTCATTACCGGCGACCGCGAGCTGGAGATGCTCGGGCGCTACGAGGAAAACGCCTACCTCTGGCGCATGATGCAAGTTGTCGGCCATCCCGATACAAAGATCGTCGAACTTAAAAAGTTCAACCACGGCCAAATGGCCAAGCCCGCGCATCCGTTGTTGCTGCGGTTTATTTGGCGTCAGGAAAAGGCCAACGAATAATCCGCTCGTTGTGGGTCGATAAAAACTGAATGAACAAAGCTCACGCTTCTTCAAAGTATCGGAATGCTGACTGTCTTTGACGGAAACAAAACGATTGATCGGCGGCGACTTTTGGAGATCGGCGGTTTGTCGCTGGCCTCGTTGCTGGGCGTCCACGCGAGGGCGGGCGAGCGTCCCAATCCGCTTACGGGCAAGTCGGTCATCTTTCTATTTCAACAAGGCGGCCCGAGCCAGCTTGAGACGTTTGATCCCAAGCCGGATGCGCCGAGTGGGATCCGCACGGTGGGCGATGTGATTTCCACTTCCATACCCAGTGTGCAGTTTGGCGGTGCGATGAGCCAGCTCGCCAAGCTGGCGCACAAGTTTAATGTCGTGCGCTCGTACTCTACCAAGAACGGCGGGCATAACATTCAGCCCATCGTCAGTAATTATTCAAAGCAGGCGGCCATCAGCACGCACTTCGCGAAAATCGCGGGCGCGACACGAGCGGATTCGGGCACGCCCACCTCCGCGGTACTTTTCCCTGCGGCGGTCAGCAAGGACGTGCCCGGGCCGTCGGCGCGCGGCAACCTCTCGGCCACCGGCAGTTACGGCATGGGCTTTGCCCCGTTCATTCCCGGCAAGGGCGGCCAGCTGCAGGAGGACATGAAACTGAGCTTGCCGCGCGATCGATTTCTCAACGACCGCCAATCGCTGCTGCGCGAGCTGGACCGCCTGAATCGCAAGGCCGATGCCGATGGCCAAATCGCCGCGGCCGATGACATCCAGCAACAGGCATACGAAGTGCTGCTCGGCGGCGGTGTTTCCAAGGCGCTCGACCTTTCGCGCGAGGATGCCAAGACCCTCGCGATGTACGACACCACCAAGTACAGCGGCGGCACGCGCTGGAACAAGGTGAAGCGCGGCAAGGCGGGCATGTACAACGCCCAGGCCAGCACCATCGGCAAGCTGCTGCTTCAAGCCCGCCGCTTGTGCGAAGCCGGTTGCGGCTACGTGACCATTCACGCGAGCTACGCGGGCGTGTGGGACATGCACGCCGACGGCAACAATTTGAACATGATCGACGGCATGCAAGCCGTTGGCCGCAGCTTCGACCACGCCGTGGCGGCGTTCATCCGCGACTGCGAACAGCGCGGCTTGTCGGATAAAATCCTGCTCGTCTGTTGCGGCGAGATGGGCCGCACCCCGCGCCTCAACAAACGCGGTGGCCGCGATCACTGGAGTCGGCTTGCGCCTTTGATGCTCTACGGCGGCGGCCTGGGCGGCGGCAAGGTGATTGGCAAGTCGGACAAACAAGGCGGCGAACCCAACAGCACGCCCCACGATCCCGGCCACCTCATTAGCACCATCCTGCGCACCGTCATCGATCCCGGCCAGCTCCGCCTCCTATCCGGCATCCCGCAGGAGATCACGCAGCTTCTTGACCACGCGCCGATCGAAGGGCTGGGAGCTTAACATGCGGGGTGCAAGTTCCTTGGCGTTCCTGCTGGGTTGTGGGTGGTTTCAAACTTCATTTGCCGCCGGGCCGGACTTTGCGAAGGGCGGAGTGCCGTTCCTGAAGAAATATTGTCTTGAATGCCACAGTGGGGCGGATCCCAAGGCGGAGTTGTCCCTGGAGAAATTTACGGACTCGGCAACGGCGGTGCGGGGGCGGAAGACGCTGGAAAAAGTGCTGCGCATGCTGGCGATGGGCGAGATGCCGCCGAAGAAGCAGCCGCGGCCGGCGGTGAAGTCGGTGGAAGCATTCACCGAACATGTGCGCGCGGTGTGGGACCACGCGGACCGCAATGCCAAGCCGGACCCGGGCCGGGTGACCATGCGTCGGCTGAACCGCACGGAGTACCGCAACACGGTGCGCGATCTGCTGGGCGTGGATTTTGATCCCACCGAGAGTTTTCCCTCCGACGACATCGGGCACGGGTTCGACAACATCGGCGATGTGCTCACGCTTTCGCCGGTGTTGATGGAGCGTTATCTCGACGCGGCGGAAACCATTTCGCGCCGGGTCATCACGGTCAATCCCCCCAAGCCGGCGGTGCGCTATCTTGCGGGACGATTTTTGCAGCCGGGCGGCAGCACGACGCAGATGCGGTTTCGGCGGATGGACCCGGCGGCCAAGGAGCCCAAGGTGTCCGGGCCGCTCACCGCGCCGGGCGGGTATTTGAAGCTCACGGCGGACGCGGAATTGTTTTACCGCGCGACGCTGTACGCGGAGACAAAGGGCAAGGAGCCGGTGCGAGTGGCGTTGTATATCCAGGGCGGCGGCGTGACCCATCCCTCCAGCGAGGCGGAACTGGCGGCGGTGTTCGGGGGCGACTCGCCGCGATTGAAGGGGGCGAAAATCCTGAAGACCTTTGAGATCACCGCGCGCGACGCGAAGCAGCCGCAGACCATCGAGGTGCGCATCTCGCGCGTGGCGGTTTCCAATGCCGGCATTGTGCTGGTGAAACCCGCCGCGGGCAAGCCGCACGCGGTGCTGCACATCCAGCATCTCTGGACCGAGGGCCCGCTGGAGACGCGACCGAAATCACACCTCCAGTTGCTCGGCGCCAAGCCCGGCAAACCCTCCGCCGCGCGCCAGCGGGAAGTGATCACCCACCTCCTGCGCCGCACCTACCGCCGGGCACCGGACCAGCCGGAAGTGGATCGCGTGCTGAAGTTTGCCGGCGCGCAAATGGCCGCCGGCCTCAAGTGGGAGGCGGCCATGCGGAAGGTGCTGCAGGGGTTGTTGTGCTCGCCGAAATTTCTCTTCCGCGTGGAGCTGGATGACCGGCCCACGGCGCCCGAGCCGCGGGCGATTGATGAGTTTCACCTCGCCTCGCGCCTGTCGTATTTCCTTTGGAGCAGCATGCCCGATGACCGGCTGCTGGATCTCGCCGCCCGCGGTCAATTGGGTGGCCAGCTGGACGCGCAAGTGAAGCGCATGCTCGCCGACGAGCGCGCCAATGCGCTGGTTCAAAACTTTGCCCTGCAATGGCTGCAGCTGCAGCGCCTTCGCACGGCCGCGCCGGATGCCAAGCTTTTCCCCGCCTTCAACGAGCCCCTGCGCCAGGCGATGCTGCGCGAGACGGAACTGTTCTTCGGGGCCATCATGCGCGAGGACCGCAGCGTGCTGGAGTTGATTGATGCGGATTTCACCTTCCTCAACGCCCCGCTCGCCAAGCATTACGGCATCAGCAAGAGTGGCGGTGACAAGCCGCGCCCACTGAAGTTTCGCCGGGACGAATTTCAGCGTGTGACTCTGGCCAACCGCCACCGCGGCGGCATTCTCACTCAGGCCAGTGTGCTCACGGTCACCTCCAACCCCACCCGCACCTCGCCGGTGAAGCGCGGCCGCTGGGTGCTCGAGCAGATTCTCGGCTCCCCGCCGCCCCCGCCCCCGCCCAATGTGCCCGAGCTGGAGGCCGACGACGGCCAGCCCATCACCGCCGGCACCTTGCGCGAACGCATGGAGGTGCACCGCAAAAAGGCTGCCTGCGCCAATTGCCACGCCAAGATGGATCCCATCGGGTTTGCGCTGGAAAACTACGACGCCATTGGCGCCTACCGCACCCAGGATGCCGGACACGCCATCGACGCCTCCGGCGAGTTTGCCGATGGCACGCGCTTCAGCGGCCCTGAAGAATTGAAGACGATTGTCAGTCAAAAGAAGGCGTTGTTTGTGCGCTGTCTTTCTGAGAAGATGCTCACCTATGCGCTGGGGCGCGGGCTAGAATATTACGACCGGCGCGCCACCGGGAAAATCACCGAGAGCCTCGCGGCGGGGGATTACAAATTCTCCGCGCTCGTGACGGCAATAGTGCAGAGCGACCCCTTCCGCCAGCGGCGGGGGCTTAACAAAAAGAAACCATAATGCCAAACCACACCATCACCCGCCGGACAATGCTCAAGGGTTTGGGCGTCTCCCTGTCGCTGCCCTGGCTGGAGGCCATGGGCCCGCTGAACGCCTGGGCCGACCAGCCCGCCGGTGCCGGCGCCACCAAGGCCGTGCCCAATCGCATGGCCTTCCTGTACGTGCCCAATGGCAAGAACATGGCGGACTGGACGCCCAAGAAGGACGGCACCGGCTATGATTTGCCCGCCATCCTGCAACCGTTCTCCAAGGTTCAGAAAAAACTCTCCGTGCTCACCGGCCTCACCGCCGACAAGGCCCGCGCCCACGGCAGCGGCGGCGGCGACCACGCCCGCGCGCTGGCCGCCTTCCTCACCGGTGCGCATCCCAAGAAGACCGACGGCACCGACATCCGCAATGGCATCTCCGTGGATCAGGCCGCCGCGCAAGCCCTCGGCGACCAAGTGCGGCTGCCCTCGCTCGAGCTGGGCGCCGAGGCCGGCGCGATGGCCGGCAACTGCGACTCGGGCTACAGCTGCGTTTACTCCTCCACCATGAGCTGGCGCTCGGCCACCCAGCCGCTGCCCAAGGAGGTGAACCCCAAGCTCGCCTTTGAACGCCTCTTCGGCGGCGCCAACCGGGCCGATCGCGCCCAGCGCAATGCCGCCCGCAAGAGCATCCTTGATTTTGTGCGAGAGGATTCCAAGGACCTCAGCCGCCGCCTCAGCGCCGGGGACACCCGCAAGCTCGACGAATATTTCACCGCCATCCGCGACATCGAGCAGCGCATCGATCGCGCCGCCAAGCTGCCGCCGGTGGCCACGCCCGATTACCCCGCGCCCAAGGGCGTCCCCGGAAATTACGAGGAACACATCCGCCTCATGTGCGACCTGATCGTGCTGGCCTTCCAGGCGGACGTGACGCGCGTGACGACCTTTGTCCTCGCCAACGAGGGCAGCAACAAGCCCTACCCCTTCATCAAGGTTTCCGAGGGCCACCACGACCTGTCGCACCACGGCAATGACCAGAACAAGAAGGCGAAAATTCGCACCATCAATCTCTTCCACACGCGCCAGCTCGCCTATCTGCTGGAGAAGCTCGACAGCGTGCAGGAAGCCGGCGGCACGTTGCTGGACCACTCCATGATCGCCTACGGCAGCGGCAACTCCGACGGCAACGCCCACAACCACGACGACCTGCCCATCCTGCTGGCCGGCGGCGGCTGCGGCACCCTCAAGCCCGGCCGGCACATCCGCTACGCCGACGAGACCCCGCTGGCCAACCTCTGGGTCTCCCTGCTCAACCGCATGGACATCGACATTGCCCAGCTCGGCGACAGCACCGGCGGGTTGAAGCAGCTGGGCTAAACTCATGTTCACCCTCGGCCAGCCCGGATTCCAAGCAAGCCGCCGTGAATGGCTGCGTTTGGGCGGGCTCGGGGCATTGGGATTGTCACTGCCGGACCTGTTGGCCGCCCGCCCGGCGGCCGCCGGGAAAAAATTCGGCAAGGCCAAGTCCTGCATCCTGTTTTTCCTCGGCGGCGGACCGTCGCAGCACGAGACCTTTGACCCCAAGCCCAATGCACCCCGGGAAATCCGCGGCGATTTCAAGCCCCTGCGCACCAAGGTGCCGGGCATGCATTTTTGTGAACTGCTGCCGCAGGTGGCCAAGGTGGCAGACAAGCTCACCATCATCCGCTCGATGCACAGCGACATCAACGTGCATTCACTGAGCGGCTATTACATGCTCACCGGCCGTAAACATCCGGGCCGCGGGGAACTGTCGGCCAGCCCGAATGACTGGCCCAGCATCGCCTCGGTGGTGGGCCAGTTGAAACCCAGCCGGAAAGTTCCGTTTTCCTCGGTGGCCCTGCCCGAGGTGATTCACAACGACAACGCGCCGCCATGGCCCGGACAGAACGGCGGCTTCATGGGGATCACGTGGCATCCGCACGTGCTGCACTGCAATCCCTCACTGCCCGGCTTTCAGGTGCGCGGCCTGGAATTGCCCGAGGGCCTCGGCCACCTGCGAGTGAAGGAACGCGCCAGCCTGCGGCAACAACTGGACGAACATTTTCTGAAAAGCCAGGGAGATGGACAGCTCAAGGGCTTTGATGTGTTGCAACAACGCGCCCTCGACGTGCTGCGCGACGGGGCCATCCATGCGACCTTTCAGTTGGATCGCGAAAAAGAAACCGTGCGTGACCGCTATGGCCGGACGCACCTGGGGCAAAGCGTGCTGCTTGCCCGCCGGATGATTCAGGCTGGCGTGCGGCTCGTGCAGGTTAATTGGCCGCGCGAAAAAGGCGACCAGATGACCGGCAACCCGCTCTGGGACACACACCATCACAACACCGAGCGGCTCCGCGAAACTCTTTGCCCACCGCTGGATCAAACCTTGTCCGCACTGATCACCGACTTGGACGAACGCGGGTTGCTTGAAGAAACGCTCGTCGTGGTCATGGGCGAATTTGGCCGCACACCCAAGATCAATAATCGCGGCGGCCGCGACCATTGGGGATCCTGCTACTCGGTGGCCCTCGCCGGGGGCGGCGTGCCCGGCGGTCAAGTGATCGGGGCCAGTGACAAACACGGCGGCTACCCGAGCAGTCGGCCCTTAACCCCGCCGGACCTTGCAGCCACTATTTTTCACCTGCTGGGCATCCCGCACAACACCGAGTTTAAGGACCGCCTCGGCCGCCCCTTTCCCATCATCGAGGGTGGCCAACCCATCCGGGAAGTCTTGGAGTCCTAAGCCGAAGCACCTCTGGCCGAGCCACGGCCGAGCCCGAAAAGGGTCGATTATTTCCCCGCCGAAAATTCCACCCGGTGCTGCTTATTCACCGGCAAGTCCTCGGCGGTTTGTTTGCCGCCGCCGGGCCAAGCGATTTCGACAGTCACCGGTTCCTTGTGCTCGCCGAGGCCGAAGTGGAGGCGGGGGTCATTCTGGTTGCCTTCGCCGGTGCCAGTCTCGACGTGGCGCGTCAAGGTTTTGTCACCGATTTTTATTCTCGCGATGGCGCCGATGGCGGAGCGGTTGAAAGTCTTGCCGTCGCCGGCGACGGTGAGCGTGATCCAGTTGCCCTTGCGGTTTTCGTTGAGGAAAATCTTGCCGGCGGTGCAGAGGTCGAGGTCGCCGTCGTTGTCGATGTCGGCCCACGCGGATTGGTAAGTGGCGCCTAGGCCGCCGACCTTCTCGGGCGCGGTGACGTTCTTGAATTTCCAGTTGCCCTCGTTGCGGTACAGCACGGGGAAATTCTTGATGTTGTAGCTGCCCACGGCGTAGACCGTGGTGAAGTATAGGTCGAGATCGCCGTCGTTGTCGTAATCGCCCAGCGCGGGCGAGGCGAAGGATTCCTGCCACGCCAATCCCGCGCCGCTGGACTTGTCCTCAAACTTGAACCCGCCCTTCGGCCCGAGGTTGCGCAGGAACTCCGGGCGATCCTGAATCTTCGGCGGATGACTGAAGTTGCCCACGAACAAATCGATGTGCCCGTCGTTGTCGAGATCGCCGAACGCCGAGCCGATAGTGTGCCCACTGATGCCGTACTTGATGCCGCCGGTGTAGTTGATGACCGCCTTGGGCTTGCCCGCCGCGCCAAATGCCGCCGCGACATTCTCCAGCTTCCCCTTGCCATCGCCGCGCCACAAATGGTTCGGCTGCAACCGGTAGTTGGACACAAACACATCCACGAACCCGTCCTCATTAAAATCCGCCGCCGTCACGCCGCGTGCCGAGTAGTTGCCCTTCGCCGAGCGCCAGTGCTCCTTGAACTTGCCGCCGCCCTCGTTGAGATAAACGACGTCCGGATGCACCTTCTTCTGCCAAATCCCGTAGCCGCCCACGAACAGGTCGAGCAACCCATCGTTGTTGATATCCAGCCACACCGCTCCGCGCGAATTCACCGTCGGCAGCTTCGGAAACTTCACAGCCTCAAACTTCCCCTTGCCCGTGTTCCGATGCAGCAACCCGCCACCGGTGAACTGAAACAAGTCGGGATGCCCGTCATTATCAAAGTCCCCCCAAACCACCTCACCCCCCGGCGCGCCCGAGCCCTTCACCTCCACAAACTTCTTTCCGCCCACATTGCGCCACAGCTTGCCCGCAAACAAATCCACAAACCCGTCGCCATCAAAATCCGCAAACGCCGCCTTGCCACCGCCGGCAAACCCCCATTCCTTGCTCACGTCGCGGAATTGCGCCTGCGCCGAACCCCCAATCCCAACCACGGCCGCGGTGATGAGGGGGAATGAGTTGCTAACAAGGTTTTTTATTTTCATAAATGAGTCTCCTTTGGGTGCGCGATTGGGTGCGCGAGAATTCTCCCCGACCAACCCCATCGGCTCAACATAAAACTAACCGTCAATTTTCATCGTGACCTTCTGGATGACGTTGCGCCCGGATTTCTTGAAGGGGCGTGGCTGGCGATTCAGGTGGCGTCATGGTTGGTTCAGGTTTTCCTCCGCCATCAACTCGGCGATGTCGCGGACTTGCACAGTGTCATCCTTCGCGGCGATGCCATTGGTCATCATGGTTAAACAGAATGGGCAGGAGACGGCGACGGTTTTTGCGCCGGTGTCCAGTGCCTCGGAGACTCGGCCGTTGCCGGTGCGTTCTTCGGCGGGGTCGTCAAACCACATGCGGCCGCCGCCGGCTCCGCAACACTATCGAGGTAAACTTCTCCATGGAGTTCCCGTTTGAGAACGACGAGGACATCGAGATCGATCACAATATCTGCCACGGCACGATCTCCATTCCGAAACACGCCGGTGGACCGGTGCCCGCGAGCGGACGCACCTTCCACATCCATCACAACTACTTTCGAGACAGCTACTCGATCGAGTTCGTGCGCAACGGCGTCGAGATCGACCACAACCTCTTCGATTTCGATCCTGAGAAAGACCACGGCAATCTGATTTCCGGTTTCGGCAAAGCCGCTGCGAAAGGACCCGCCAAGTTCCACAACAATCTCGTGAGCAATCCGGGCCGTGGTGTGCTTTGGATTAACGAACCCTACAGCAACTTCGTCATCAGCAACAACCACATCATTACCCGCACCACCAAGACCCCGCGCACCGAAGGCCTGTTCGGCTTCAACCCGAAAAGCGATTTTCGCACGATCAGCATCCGCAACAATATTGTCGAGTGCATCGGCCAAGAGCGTCCGCTGTTACGGAAGGACGAGAGCTACGCGGCTACCGTGGAGAACAACCAGCTCATCAACGTGAGCGATACTGCCCGCTACAAGAATCCAAAAACTAGTGGCACCCAGGGACTTGAGAAACCGCTAAAGTTTCAATGCGGCGTCCACGGCGAGTTAGCCATTGAAGGGTGGAATAAGCGGGCGATCAAGGCGGGCGAAAAGTAGCGCGCATTCGGCGGCGGGCAAACCACAACGCGCCGCCAATCATCAGCAGCCCGAAAGTGTCCAGCGTGATTTCGTAAATGACAAAATAAACGCCTTTGTGAAACAGCGGATTGGTCGCCTCTCCAAAATCCGCGCCAAACACGGCATCCGCCCCCCCGCCAGCGCCACATCGAGATACGCCTCCTCGCACCCATCCACGCACACCACCACCACCGGCCCCGAAGGCAGCCCATAGCTCCGTCCATTTACCGAAAATCCGCCATATCAACGCGCCCACCGTGCCGCCACATCCCAAAATCCGCAATGAGCATTTGCGCAATTAAATTGATGTTTTGCGCAAAGGGCGGTTGGGTGGAGCGTGGCGTTGTTGGTGCAGCCAACGAGTGAGTGGCATCGGCAGTTGTTGCGTGGCTTGGCGGATTATGCGCGCGAGCACGGGCCGTGGGATTTGCACATCGAACCACGCGGGCTATTGGAGACGATGCAACTGCCGAAGAGTTGGCGAGGGGATGGGATTATTTTGCGGTTGGTGGAGCGGGCGTTGCGGCGGCGCGGGTTGCCGGCGGGGCAATTTTCTCGGTTGCAAATCGGTCAACAAATCATGGAGAAAGTAAAACTGGCAGACAAATCCACGAAAAATAGGGGTTGACAGTTCACAATTACACGACATTGTGTTTCTCTTATGGCCAAGCAAACTCGTGTTTTCGATGAATCTACTTTCGCTTCCCAGCCGGATTTGGATGAGCGACCAGTCATCACAACAGAGGAGGCAAAGAAACTTATGGGGCTGTTTAAAATCTTTGCCAACGACACGCGGCTGCGTTTGTTGCACGTGCTGACCCATGAGGAGGAACTCTGCGTGAGCGACCTCGCGGCGGCGGTGGAGATGAAACCGCAGGCGGTGTCCAATCAACTCCAGCGCCTAGTCGACCGCAGCATTCTCGCCTCTCGTCGCGACGGCAACAACATTTTCTATCGCATCATCGACTCGTGCGTCCCAGTGCTGCTCGAACGCGGCCTATGCCTCATCTCGTGTCATCCTGAAAAATAAAACTGTCCCGTCAATGAAAAAAATCAACTCTCTTTTGGTCGCCGCCGCCTTGGGCGCGGCGTTGTTCTCCGGTGCTTCGCTCCACGCGGTGGCGCCGGCGAAGGCGATGGTGTTCCGCGCGCCGGACGGCTTCGTCGTGCTTGAGCGCGCCGCGGTTAAACAGAAAATTTTTGTGGATGCCTTCGGCCTGCGGCTGTGGGTGGATGGGAATGACTCGCTCAAGGCGTTGCGCGCGCGGATGGCCACGGCGGCGGGTGCAATGGCGGTCCGGACGGCGGTGGCCCGCAAGCTGATAGCCACGGGCGTGGAGCCGGACATGATTCCCGTGCGCGGCAAGGCGGGTTTGAAACTGGGCATCGAGGGGATGGTGCTGCTCAAGGGCGGCGAGTTCACGCGGCCGGGAAAATATTACGACTCCAGCGGCGGTGGCTTGACAGTCTTGAAAGACGGTACCGTCCCGCTGGCGGTCGGCGCGAAGTACCGCGTGCGGGTCGGGACATTTTACATTGATAAATATAAAGTCACCAACGACGACTACTGCAAGTTTCTTAACGACGGCAACGACGGCTACGCAACGCCGTGGAACCTGCGCATCGTTCGGGCAGTGGCGGGCCGGAATCGCGGCAAGTTCATTCCCGTGGACAACTTGGCGCGGCATCCGGTGGTGCTGGTGAACTGGTTTCAGGCCAAGGGCTACGCAGCGTGGGCGGGCAAGCGGCTGCCGACCGAGGCGGAATGGGAATTCGCCGCCGGCGGCAGCAAGGGCCGCAAGTACCCGTGGGGCAACGAGCCGCCCGACGAGACGCGCGCGGACATTCCCGTGAAGCACAAGCACACCGTGCCGGTTGACTGGTATCCCAAGAGCGCGACGCCCGAGGGCGTTTTCCAAATGGCCGGCAACTCCGCCGAGTGGTGCGCGGATTATTTCGACAAACCCTCGTACACCAAGGCGCCTCCAGGCGGCGTGGCGGTGAACCCGACGGGCCCCGCGCAGGGTTTCCAGCCCAACTCGTGGTGGAAATACCGCGTGATGTTCAAGGGCTGGTGCAAGGCCAACCGCACTGAGTACTTCACCAGCACCAAGCGCCACAGCCGCCCGCCCCTGGCCGACGCCTCAGCCGGAGTGAGCTTTCGCTGTGTGAAAATTACCCCCAAGTGCGGCGGCACGTGATGACCAACCGCGAGTGCGGTCGCACTCAACGCCAAGTGAACCACAAATCAAAAGAACCGTGAAGACCAAAACACTCATCCTGCTGCTGGCTGCTAAATTGTGTTGCACGCTTGAAGCCGCCCACCCACCGCTTGCCAAGGCACCATTTTTTGCGAAGGAGGCGAAAGGGTTTCAGCATCAGTGGGCAAAGTTTGTCGGGAAACCGGATGTGTTTGAAAATTCCATTGGGATGAAAATGCGTTTACTGCCGCCGGGGGAATTCACGATGGGGCGGACGGAAAAGCAACTGGATGAACTGCTGGCGGTGGTGCGGAAGGACCCGAAGATGCGAAAGAATCTCGGCGGGCAAATCGCATGGACAATGCTGATGATGCCGGCGCATCGGGTGCGACTGACGCGGCCGTTTTACATGGGGGCAACCGAGATCACCGTCGGGCAGTTCCGGAAATTCTGCGAGGCGTCGGGCTACAAGACCGAGGCGGAGCGCGGGCTCAATCACGGCAAGCCCTACAAGGGAGGGCGGGCATTTTCCACTTGGCGCAAACCGCTGGCGTGGCGGAAAAATTATAAGCAGGCCGATGATGTGGCGGTGACGCATCTTTGCTGGAACGATTGCGTGGCGTTTTGCGAGTGGCTCAGTAAAAAGGAGGGGCGGCGGTACGTGTTGCCGACGGAGGCGGAATGGGAATACGCCTGCCGCGCGGGCACGGAGACGCAGTGGAGCTTCGGCGGCATCGACACGGTGGCGCGCGAGGGGCGCAAGTTCGCGATTTGGTCGGACACGGGACAGAAATTTTCCACACCGCACGCGGTGGCCAAGCGGCGGCCCAACGCCTTCGGGCTGTACGACATGCACGGCAACATGTGGGAGTACGTGGCGGATTATTGGCATCGGCTCACGTACAAGGACTCGGCGCTCAACAACCCCACCGGCCCGGCGGTGCAGAGCGAAAAGGGCGACGGCCGCCGCATCATTCGCGGCAGCTCGTTCGACTGGGGGCGGTTGGGCGGCGACTCGGCGTATCGCATGCGCATCACGCAGCGCTCGAATCAGCACCCGCACATGAGCTTCCGCGTGGCGCTGCGCATCGACGGCGCCAAGGGTGTAGCCCCGGCGGTGGACCCCAACGCGGCGCGCCGGCAAAAGCTGCGCGACCCCGGCGCGGACTCGGCCGCGGTGCGAACGGCGTTGAAAAAGGGCGCGCTACAAACGCAGCCGCCCAAGACGCTGGCCATCGACATCGGGCGCGGGGCGAAGATGGAGTTTATGCTCGTCCCGGCGGGGTCATTTTTAATGGGCTCAAAAAAAGGCGCGAAGGACGAACTGCCGCTCCATCGCGTGGTCATCTCCAAGCCGTTTTACATGGCCAAGCACGCGGTGTCGCGCGGCCAATGGGAGGCGGTGATGGGGCCGCACAAATACCTGACGAACCTCACGAAGGGCGACAACGAAATGTCCGGCCCGACCAAGATAATGAACGTGCTGAGCTGGAACAATTGCCAGTCGCTCATCGGCAAGCTGAAAGCGAAAACGCCGGGGCACGTCTTCGCGCTGCCCACGGAGGCGCAGTGGGAATACGCCTGCCGCGCGGGCAGCCGCACGGAGTTTCATTTTGGCAATGACCCGGCGCAGCTTGGCAAGTACGCGTTTTTCCAGGGCAACATGCAGTGGCCCGGCGGGCCGGATTATCGCGGCAAGGCGCATTACCCGGACGTCGCCCTCAAGCAACCCAACGCGTGGGGCCTGCATGACATGCACGGCGGCGTGTGGGAATGGTGCGCGGACCGCTACCACGCGGACTATTATTTTGACGCGCCACTGGCGAATCCAACCGGCCCGGCGCAGGGCCGCTACCGCGTGCTGCGCGGCGGCTCATGGTTCCGCTACGCCAAGTACGCCCGCAGCAGTTACCGGCGCTTCTTCCATCCCACCGGCGACAGCGACGGCGTAACGGCGTGGATAAATGACTTCGGCTGTCGGCTGGTGATTAACCTCAAGTAAAATAATGAAACGATTTTCATTTTTTGTGGCGGTCGTGTTGGCATTGGCTGCCAATGGCGCCGAGAAACAAATCGACTACACGAAACTTGCGCGCAGCCTCCAGCGCGCGCCGGGGAATCCGGTCATCAAGGTCGGCAAAAAAGGAATGTGGAACGACCAGACGCTCGGCTGCTTTTCGGTGGTCGATGGCGGCGACCGGTTTTATTTTTATTCCGGCGGCGCGCGCTTCGGAAAAAGCAAGCAAGTCGGCATGGCCACCTCGAAGGACGGCGTACGCTGGACGTACGCGAAGCAAAACCCGCTCTTCGCCGGCTCGATGCCGTATGCGATAAAAGTGGGCGACACGTTTCGGCTGTATCATCCCGGCAGCGGCGGGTTGCAACTGCGCACCTCGGCCGATGGTTTCCAGTGGAGCAAGCCGCAAAAAGTGATGAACGGCTGCATGGATCCGTGCGTGGTGCAGTTGGCGAAGGACAAATTTCTCCTCTACTACTGCGGCGGCGGCAAGGTGACCAAAAACGGCAAGCGCGTGTGGGAATTTAAAAACTTCATGGCCACTTCTACCGACGGCATCCGCTGGAAAAAACAACCGGAACCAGCGCTGCCGCTCGGCGCAAAAGGCACGTGGGACACCGGCTCGCACGCCGGGCCGTGTGTGCTAAAGCTGCCCGACGGCTTTCACATGTGGTATCTCGGAAGCGGCCCGATGGACGGAAAAATCGCCTGGCGCATCGGTCACGCCACTTCGCCCGATGGCCTGCGCTGGAAAAAAACCGCAGCGAAACCGGTGCTCGACATCGGCCCGGCCGGAGCTTGGGACGAAGGCACCTTAATATCGTTCGATATCATCCACCGCGACGGCAAGCTCCTCTTTTGGTACGCCGCCGCTGCCACCGGTCACGGTGATGAGACCAAAATGAAAATCCAAATCGGCCACGGCACGAGCCTGTGACCTGATATTCAAAGGGCGCCTTGCTCATCCGTCAGCCTTACCGCCAAACCTCAATTCCGGGCAGGAGCCAGCCGGTCATCGGTAGGATTTTTTACCAATGGGATTGAAATTGACGATGACCATATTAACGGTTAGGCTATATATTCAACGACTGTTTCCCAGATTAGCGCCATTGCTTGCCGAGCTATTGGGCACGTGAACATTTCCGTTGGTTCTTCCGAAGGGAATTGTGGGTGGGTGACCGACGAGTGCTTTTCTTTCGCAGGCACAGCGCGCGGGTGTCCGCCACATGCTTCGTGCGCGCCTCGGGAAAGTTATGCTTCAGCGCACGGTCCAGCAGACGCAGCGAGGACAAATGAGAAACTGGCACCACCCGCAGCGCCTCCACCAGCGTCGCGCACAAATGCTCGTGCAGCGTTTCTTGGCCAGCAACACCTCGCGCGCCTTTTCTGTGAGCGCCTTCACCACTTTGTCGACCGCCGTCTCCTCCTCCTTCACGAGAAAGCGCGCAAATCACTCGCGGTTCTCCGCCTCGCCCAGCCATTCCTCGACCAACAGCTGCGTCCATTTACCGAAAAATCCGCCATATCAACGCGCCCACCGTGCCGCCACTCCCCAAAATCCGCAATGAGCATTTGCGCAATTAAACTGATGTTTTGCGCAAAGGGCGAAGCCTTGACGTTTGCGTAAGTTCGCGAGATATTGGGTCTATGACAGCTGCGGATGTTGAAACCCAGAATCTGGCTCAAGGTGAAAAAATTGCTTTGATGGAAAAGCTATGGGCCGAGCTTGCCGCGAATGCCACGCTGGAACCGCCCACTTGGCACGAGGCCGTGCTCGCGACGCGCGAGGAGGAATGGCAACTCCGCGAAACTGTCAGTGAGGACTGGGAATCCGCTAAGCAATCTATGAAAGACGAACTCTAGTGCAGGTTCGGATCCAGCCTTCTGCGAAACTGGATATAAAACAAGGGGTTCGGTTTTATGAGGAACAGGAAGCTGGGGTTGGGCGGTACTTCTTTGATTCCATCACGGCTGACATCAGCTCATTGAATCGGCTGGCTGGAATTCACAAGCAACGTGAGGAGTTGTTTTGATTCACGGCCAAGCGGTTTCCCTACTGGATTTACTATCGCATCGAAGGCGACGTGGCATTCGTAGTTGCAGTTTTGGATGCGCGTCAAGATCCCGTTTCAATTTCAAAACGCGAAAAAGGGATAGGTTGACCCTTTGCAAAAATACACAATTAAATTGATATTTTGCGCAAAGGGCAATTAGGTGGGGCGTGGTACGGAATCGAAAAACTCGGCGGGTGGCGTTGTTGGATCGTTTGATGTCCGGTCGCCGCGCACCGGCTCGGCCCATCCACGTGCCGCCGGTGGGCGTGGTGCAGCGACAATCCACCGACACCGCCGCGGTGAGTGATCCCATCGTGGCCGCTGCGTTGCGACACATCCGTGACCATGCGCGTGAGCCAATGAAGGTCAGTGATTTGCAAAAGGCGTTGTTTGTGTCGCGCCGTTCGCTGGAGCATCGTTTTACTCAAGCCCTCGGTCGCACTCCTGCCGTTGAGATACGCCGCGCGCGTTTGGAACACGTCCGCCGTCTGCTCATCGAAACCGATCTCCCCCTCGCCGCCATCGCCGAGCGCACGGGCTATCAATATTTGGAAGTGATGGTGCGGGCCTTTCAAAGACGATTCGGCCTGCCCCCGGGGCGCTTTCGGCAGAAACGTTGATGGGGATTGAACACAGATGACTAGGATTTTCAGCAGCCCGACCGATTTGAAAACCTTCCAGTGCCACGCGAGAGGCTTCGCCAATTGGAAAAGCCCTGACGGGCTCGTCAGCCCTTGGCGCGAAGGCAATCGACTGCACCTTTTCTCCGCCAAACATCTGCACGAAATCGCCTTGCTGGTGGCTCCATGAATGACAATCACTGCATGGGATGTGTTTTGGGAATCGAACCCAACGAACATCGAATCCAACGCCTGAAAAGTGCTTTGCCAGGGGTGACCATTGGCTCGCCGAGGCGTTGACAGGGTGGGGCTGCGCGGGCACGGTTTTCGGCATGAGCAATGTACGACGATTTGGGGCGGCGGGCGACGGGAAGGCGGATGATACGGAGGCGATTGGGCACGCGTTGAAGGACGGGGACGGCGTGCTGCATTTTCCGCCGGGGACGTATCGGATTACGCGGCCGATTGAGGTGCGGCTGGCGGCGCAGGGGCCGTTGGGGATTGATGGCACGGGCGGCACGGCGCGGATTGTGATGGCGGGCAAGGGGCCGGCGTTTCGGATTATTGGCATGCACGGGGGCACGGGCGACCCGGCCAGTCGCCAAGGCAATGTGGCGACGCATCAGCGGTTGCCGACGATTCGCAATATAGAGGTGGAGGGCGCGCATGCGGAGGCGGATGGGTTTGAGCTAATCCAGACGATGCAGTCGGTGTTCGAGGGCGTGTTGGTGACGCGCTGCCGGCACGGGATTCATCTCATCGAGCGCAATCGCAATGTGCTCATTTCGCATTGCCATATTTATTTTAACACCGGCGTGGGAGTATTTCTTGATGGCGTGAATTTGCACCAGATTAATATCGCCAGCAGCCACATTAGTTATAACCGGCTGGGCGGGATTCGGCTGGAGCGGTCGGAGGTGCGCAACTTGCAAATCACCGGCAACGACATTGAGTACAACAACCACAAATCGCACAAGACCGAGACGGAGCCGACTGCGGAGATTTACATCGACACCACCGCCGAAGGCGCAAGCGTGAACGAGGTGACCATCGCGTCCAACACCATCCAAGCCACCGGCTCGCCCGGCGGCGCGAATATTCGCATCAAGGAAAAGCCCGACGAATCGCGCCCGCCGGGACTCTTTGCCATCGCCGGAAACATCATCGGCAGCCAGGAAAATAACGTGCACCTCACCGGCTGCTACGGCATCGCCTTGAGCGGCAACACCATCTACTCCTGCGAACATCGGAATTTGCTCATCGAGGACTCGCGCCTCATCAACATCAGCGGCAACACCTTCCGCCGCCACACACCCAAGTACGGCACCGGCGTGCGCCTCGTGCGCTCGGCGGACATCACCTTCACCGGCTGCGGCATCCACGACGAAACCGAAGCCGGCCAGCCGGGCCTCGCCGGTCTTTTGGAATTGGCAGACTGCAAACGCATCAACATCTCCGGCAGTCAATTCCTCAACGGCGCGTCCGCCGGCATCGACGCCACGGACTGCAGCCACGTCATCGTCACCGGCTGCACCTTCAATGACACGCGACCGAAGCCCATCGGAAAGCACGCCATTCGTTTCACCGGCAAACATCGCGGCAATTTCATCGCCACCAATTCCATCGGCAAAACCACCGGCAAGGCGATTGAGGCCAATGGAGTCCGCACCGAGGGAAACGAAATCGAGAGCGATTAATCAGTCGGTTTCAGGTTGCCTTCCGCCCACCGCGCGTCATCCTTTCCCGACCAATGAAATACATTAATGCCAAACTTGTGCTCGCCGGGATTTGCCTTGCGGGCTTTGTCCACGCCGCCGAGCGCACACCTGTTGTTGAAGGACCGCTGAAGCCGTTTCTTGGCAAGCCGCGACTGGAGATGACGCAAGTTTTTAAAAACGAACGCATGCCCAATGTTGTGGTGACGTTGAAGGGGACGGTGCTGACCACCTTTGGCACTCGCAGCGTGCGGGCGCGGCGCAGTGAGGATGGCGGGAAAACTTGGGGAACGGAAATTGTCATCGCGAAGCCAGGCTTTCAGTGCGGCGGGCTGACGGTGGATGAAACCTCGGGCGCAATCCTTGCCTTCGTGGAAGACCGCCATCCGCCGGCACCATTGCGGGTTTTTCGCAGCACGGACGACGGGAAATCGTGGAAACAGATTGAGTTTAAAATCAAGCCGGACTCAAAGGGCAACATGCCGTCGATGCACATGAACGAGCACGGCATCACGCTGAGGCACTGGAAACACAAAGGGCGGTTGATACGGCCGGCGCGTTTTTATGCGGGCAAAAACGAAAGCACACGTTGGCCGCAGCATTACACCAACGCCATCTTCAGCGATGACGGCGGCAAAATTTGGCAGACGAGCGACCCCTTCCCCGCCTACGGCACGGGCGAGGCGACGTTGGCGGAGTTGGCCAATGGGACAATTTATTACAACTCCCGCCGTCACTGGGCAGAGGAGGGGGCCAACCCGCGGCGGCGTTGGACCGCCACCAGCACCGACGGCGGCATGACTTGGAAAAACCTCACCTTCTGCAAGGCGCTGCCCGATGGACCGCAAAACACCAACTACGGCTGCATGGGCGGCCTCACGCGACTGCCGGTGCGCGGGCGCGACATTTTAATTTACAGCAATTGCGACAGCCCGAGCGGCCGCAATCACGGCACCGTGTGGGCCAGCTTCGACGGCGGCAAAACGTGGCCCATCAAGCGGCTCGTGTTCGCCGGCACCCACGCGTACTCGTCGATCACCTCCGGCCGTCCGGGCACGGTGAGCGAGGGCATGATTTTCCATCACTTCGAAGGCGGCCCCAAAGGCGGCTCCACCGTCGCGCGCTTCAACCTCGCGTGGATGCTCGGCGGCAAGGCAACCGGCGATGGCAGCGTCCCAAAGGAATTCACCAAAAACTAATTACGAAAAACAATGAAAAAGATACTGTTGGGATTGATGCTCTGCGCGGCATTGCCGTTTGGCACGCAAGCGGCGGATTCCGACACACTCGAGGCCATTAAAAAAAGCGGCGGGCTCGTGCTGCCGTATCCGGGCGAGGGGGAGCAATGGGAAGTGGAGTTTCACTTGCGCGGCCGTGGCTTGACTGATGACGGACTGGCCGATGTGGCCGCGTTGAAAAATGTCATCGCGCTGAACTTGCGCGACACGCAAATCACCAGCTCGGGGTTGGTGCATCTCAAGGGCCTTACAAAGTTGCGCCGGTTGCATCTTGAGCGCACGAAGATTGGTGACGAGGGCATCGGCAATCTCGTTAATCTGCCCGACCTCGAGTACTTGAATTTATACGCGACGAAGATTACCGACAAGTCGCTCGACCGATTGGCGGAGCTCAAGAATCTTAAGCAGCTTTATGTTTGGCAAACCGATGTGACCGACGAGGGCGTAGCGCGGTTTATAAAAGCGCGGCCGAAGGTGAAGATTGTGCGGGGGCTCGACGTGAGCAAGGTCGTGGTCATCACGAAGCCGGAACCGAAGCCGATGGACACACTGAAATGGATTGCGGCAAGCGACCAGAAACCGCCCAAGTCGAAGACCGGTTCGTTCACGACGGTGGTCTTTGAAAATCAATCAGGCCGTAAGGTGAAGCTTTACTGGGTCGAATACGGCGGCGGGCTGAAGATTTATGCGACGCTCGACGTCGGCGCGACTCACGAACAAAACACTTTTTCCGACGCCACGTGGCTCATCACCGATGAAAAGGACAAGCCGATCGGCTACTTCATCTCCACGGCGAAATTGGCAAAGGCAGTCATCCCGAAGGCGAAGTAAGTGGCTGCGCGCCAGTGACTTCGGTTGTTTGACGGACCGCTCAAATTAATTAAAATTCCCGAATCGTTCACAGCGTCAAAAAAACCATGTTGAGCCTGCAACATTCGCGACGTGATTTCCTGCGCTCCAGCGTGGGCCTCGCCGGGTTGACGCTGCCAACTTTTTTTAAGTTGTCGGCGGACGCCGCTCCCGCGCGCAAGGCCAAGGCGTGCATCATTATTTATACTTGGGGAGGCATGAGCCACTTCGAGTCGTTCGACCCTAAGCCGGAAGCGCCGGTGGAGTTTCGCGGCGAGTTCAAGCCCATCAAGACCGCCACGCCGGGCATCCGATTTTGCGAACACCTTCCGCTGCTGGCCAAGCACTCGGACAAGTTGGCCATCGTGCGCTCGGTGCACCACAAGCAGGGCGGGCATCAGCAGGGCATGTACATCAACATGACCGGCCACAATCCCGTGGGCGGCATCAAGGCCAAGAGCCGCAACAATTGGCCGTCGCTGGCCTCAATGATTTCGCATTTCCACCATCCCGCCGCCGGCACACCGCGAGCTATTCGCATGCCGTACTCCATGTACGACAACGGCACGCAAATGGCCGGCGAAGGCGCGGGCTGGCTCGGCGCGAAACACGACCCCGTCCTCGTGCGCACGCCCGCGGGCAAACCATATGGCGGCGTGTCGCGCTACACCGACCGCGAGTTGAAATTAAAACTGAACCTCGAGAAGCAGCGCGTCGAGGGCCGGCGCACATTGCTCGAACAGCTGGAGCAAAAAGTCAGCCGAACTCATGGCGCGGAGACCGAGTACGAACGGTTCGATAATTTTCGCCGAATGGCCGCGGACATGCTGCTCGGCTCGCCCGTGCGCGCGGCGTACGACCTCGAAAAAGAGGACCCGCGATTGCGCGCGCTGTACGGCGACCACATCGGCGGACAGACGCTGCTGCTCTCGCGCCGTCTCGTGGAAGCCGGCGTGCCGGTGGTCCAGGCGTTGTGCTCGGCGGGCGACCTCGCCGGTGGCGGGGGCGACAACTGGGACACGCACCGTGGGCATTTCAAGAAAATGAAAGACCGACTGCTGCCGGTGTTCGACCGCTCGGTCTCCGCGCTGCTGACCGACTTTGGCCGCACGCCAAAAATCAACAAGAATGGCGGGCGCGACCATCATCCCGGCGTGTACTCGCTGGCCCTCGCCGGCGGCGGCATTCGCGGCGGACAAGTTTACGGCAGCAGTGACCGCAAAGGTGCCGAGCCCGCATCCAACGCCTGTTCCCCCGCCGACATCCACGCCACGGTTTTCCAGGCGATGGGCATCGACCCCCGCACCGAGCTGCACGACGTGCTCGGGCGGCCATTCCAAATTTGCGACGGCCAGCCGCTGCCGTTGTTTTAGCGCCTTCTTTTGCGCCGGGTGAGGCCGAGCTTGGCGTTGTAATACGTTGTGGTTACTTTTTCGAACGCGGACACTCCCCCCAAAGTCTCGCCGAGTCAGTCGCAGCCAACTTTATTAATAGCAGTTTTAGCTGGCCCACTGAGACCCAGCCTTTACACTCGCCGCATGAACCCTGAGGAAAAAGCGAAGGAACTGGGCATCGAATTCACCCAGCAAGAATCCGGTTATTTGAATCTCTGCATTCGCAGCGGCAACCAGCTCATCACCAGCGGCCACACCAGCGACGCCAAAGGCGTGCTCGGCAAAGATGTCACCGTCGAAGAAGGCTACGCAGCGGCGAAGGATTGCGCGCAGAAAATCCTGAACTCCGTCCACAACACACACGGCACGATCAACGGTTTGAGGGTCATCAAACTGCTCGGCTGCGTTTACTCCGCGCCGGATTTCACCGACCAGCACCTCGTCATCAACGGCGCATCTGATTTGCTGCACGAGCTGTACGGCAAGGAAGGCGACGGCTACCACGCCCGCAGCGCCCTTGGCTTCGCCGCATTACCGACCGGCGCAGCGGTAGAGGTGGAGGCGATTTTTGAGATTATCAACGAATAAACGGCCGCTTCCATCGCGAAGCCAAGCTTGCGCTGGAACGGGGCTGGAGGCAGACTCGGCGCATCCATGAAAGCGTTTCGCGTTCTATTTTTATTGACGTTCCTGTGCCCGGCTCTGGTGCAGGCGGATCAAAAAACCAAACCGCTCAACTTCGTTTTTTTTCTGGTCGATGACCTCGGCTGGGCGGACCTCAAGTGCTTTGGCAGTTCGTTTTACGACACGCCGAATTGCGATCGGCTCGCGGCGTCCGGCATGAAATTCACCAACGCCTACGCCGCGTGTCCCGTGTGCAGCCCCACGCGCGCGAGCATCATGACCGGCCGTTATCCCACTCGCACGGGCGTGACCGATTATATCGGTGCCGCCGCTGGCAAGGCGTGGCGGCGGAACACGCGCCTCCTGCCAGCGACCTACACGCGGCAGCTGGAGCTCAAGGAATTCACTCTCGCCGAGGCGCTGAAGGCAAACGGCTACGCCACATTTTTTGCCGGCAAATGGCATTTGGGCAACGAAGGATTCTGGCCGGAAGATCAAGGCTTCGACGTCAACCAAGGCGGTCATCATCGCGGCGGCCCGTACGGCGGTAAAAAATATTTTTCACCCTATGGCAACCCGCGCCTAAAGGACGGCCCGGACGAGGAGCATCTGCCCGATCGGCTCGCCAGCGAGACGGTCAAGTTCATGGCCGCCAACAAAAATAAACCCTTCCTCGCCTATCTCTCATTTTACTCCGTGCACACGCCACTGATCTCCCGCACGGACCTGCGCGACAAATATTTGGCCCGCAAAAAAGAACGCGGCCTCGAAGCCAAGTGGGGCAAGGAACACAACCGAAAGGTGCGCCTCGTGCAGGAACACGCCGTCTACGGCGGCATGGTGGAGGCGATGGACATGGCTGTGGGCAAAGTGCTCGATGGTTTGAAAACGCTGAAGCTCGAGGAAAACACCGTGGTGTTTTTCATGAGCGACAACGGAGGGCTCTCCACGAGCGAAGGGCACCCGACGAGCAATCTTCCCCTGCGCGGCGGCAAGGGCTGGATGTACGAGGGCGGGATTCGCGAGCCGATGATGGTGCGCTGGCCGGGCGTGACCAAGCCCGGCAGCGTCAATGACACGCCCGTCACCAGCACGGACTTTTTCCCGACGATTCTGGAGTTGGCCGACATCAAGCCGCAGTTGCCCGCGCCGATTGATGGGGTGAGTTTCACGAAAGCGCTGCGCAACCAACCGCATGACCGCGGTGCGATTTTTTGGCATTACCCGCACTACGGCAACCAAGGCTGCGCCCCCACCGCCGCCGTGCGCGAGGGCGACTGGAAACTCATCGAGTGGTACGAGGACAGCAAGCTCGAGCTTTTTAATTTGCGCGAGGATATCGGCGAGAAAAACGACCTCGCCAAGAAGCACCCCGACAAGGTGAAAATCCTCGCCGGCAAGCTCGCCGCATGGCGCAAGGAAACCGGCGCCCGTATGCCCACCCAAAACGCAAAATTCAATCCTGACAAACGCGAAGGCCGGTAGAGCCGTTTCTCTGAAACGGCCGCGGCGCGCTGGGACAGCGCGCCCTACCAGCGCAACGAATTATGAAAACCAACATCCTCATTTCGATCTTTCTCCTCACCTCCCACGCTTGGGCGGAGTTTCGCGCCGGTGCGGCGAAGGTGGACATCACGCCGAAACTTTGGCCGGTGCAGATGATTGGCTCCTTCCGCGAGCGGTTGGCGGAAAAGGCCCACGACCCATTGCACGCACGGGCGATTGTTTGTGACGACGGCCAAACGCGGCTGGCGATTGTCATCGTGGACAACTGCCTTATCGGTCGCAATTACCTCGACCGCGCGAAGGCGCTGGCCGCCAAGCGCACGAAGGTTCGCGCCGACCGGATCCTCGTCGCCGCCACGCACACGCACACCGCGCCGCCAGGCAAGGACCGCCGTAACAATCGCGATGACGCCGCGCATCGTGCTTATTTCAAACAACTCGTCGAGGGCATCGCCGAGGCCATTGCCCGCGCAGAGAAAAATCTCGCGCCTGCGGAGATGGCCCATGGAGTGGCGCTGGTGCCGGAGGAGATTTTTAACCGGCGGTGGCACATGAAGCCCGGCGGCATCGCGCTCAATCCCTTTGGCAACAATAACGATATCGCGCGCATGAACCCGCCGCGCAATCTCATCGAGCGCCCCGCCGGCCCCACGGATCCGGAGGTGCATTTCGTTTCCCTGCGCGGCACCGATGGGCGGCCGATCGCGTTGCTGGCCAATTACTCACTTCACTACGTGGGCGGCATTCCGGCCGGCGGCGTGTCGGCGGATTATTTCGGTGCGTTTTCCGGCCTCATCGAAAAGGCGATTGGCAAGGACGCGGGCTTCATCGCGATGATGTCCAACGGCACCAGTGGCGACATCAACAACATCAGCTTCCGCGTCCCGCGCCCGAGGCAGCCGCCGCTCCAGCGGATGAACGAAGTCGCCAAGCTCGTGGCCGACCGCGTGCACGCCGCGCACACGAAAGCGAAGTTTCACAAGGACATCACGCTCGCCATGGAGCAAACTTTGCTCACACTGAAAACGCGCCAACCCACCGCCAAACAAATTGCCTATGCCAAGTCCGTGTTGTCCGACACGCCGCCCAAGCCCATCTCCGGCCTCGCCAATGCTTATGCCCACCGCACCCTCGCCCTCGCCAATGGCCCGCGCGAAGAGGAGATTATTTTGCAGGCGCTGCGCCTCGGCGAAGTGGGCATCACCAGCATTCCCTGCGAAGTGCTCTGCGAAATCGGCCTCACCCTCAAGGCCAAAAGCCCGCTGCCGCAAGCCACCTTCACCATCGAGCTGGCCAACGGCCACAACGGCTACCTCCCCACCCCCCGCCAACACACCCTCGGCGGCTATGAAACGTGGATGGGCACCTGCACACTGGAAATCTTGGCCTCCGAAAAAATCAAGAAATCGCTGCTGCAAATGTTGGAAAAAGTGGCAAAATAGTTGACAAATCGTCAAAGGTGACCAACTTCATGACCATGAAGATGGTCAACATAGCGGAGGCGAAGGCGAAGT
>Ga0302117_10000151_pt1 | contig 26760 bp, 34 predicted proteins | sample AG5_322_MG_FD_203112 | JGI IMG/M metagenome (GOLD analysis project Ga0302117, IMG submission 203112) | Marine microbial communities from Western Arctic Ocean, Canada - AG5_32.2 | ecosystem: Environmental > Aquatic > Marine > Oceanic | place: Canada: Western Arctic Ocean | collected 2017-10-01 | reverse complement strand
ACTCCGTCCAGGCCGTGCTGCCGTCGATGATGCGCGTGTTCTTCGGCTCAGAGAAAGCAGTCGAGTTCTCGCCTCGGAACGCAAGCGATGTCGCTATGGCCGAACAGGCCACCGACTACGTCAACTATTTGCTCACGGTTGAGAACAATGGCCTCGAGATTTTCTACAGCGTCTTCAAGGACGCCCTGGTCAATCGCGGCGGCTTCGTAAAATGGTGGTGGGACGACTCCGTCGAAGTGCAAACCCATACGTTTGAAGGGTTGGACGAAGGTGCGCTGGGGTTAATCCTACAAGAAGAGGGCGTCGAGGCGATGAGCGTCGAAGGTCGCCCGATCCCTGGCATCCAAGACGAGATGCTTGCGGAGATGGAGGCCCAGGGCCAGCCAACTCCCCAGGTATATGATGTGGAGGTCCGACGCTCGCGAAAACGGAACCAGATCCGCATCGAAACGATGCCGCCCGAAGAGTTCTTCGTAGACTCTGCGGCGACTTCTCTTGATGACGCGATGGTCGTCGGCCACCGGACAATGGCGACGGTGAGCTCGCTGGTTGCCCTGGGCTACGATCGGGAGATGCTCGAGGAGCATCTTTCGGACCAGGTCGCGTTTATTGACAACGATGAGTATTGGGCTCGGACCTCAAACCCGGACACCCAGGCCCCTGTCTCTGCCTACGAGAAGCGGCGGGTTCTTTATGTAGAGGCATGGGCCCACATTGACTTCGACGGGGACGGAATCGCCGAATTACGCCGAGTCTGCACGATTGGCGACGGTTATACGGTGGTGAATAATGAGCCAGCGGCAGATATCCCGTTCGCTGTCTTCAATTGCGATCCCGAACCCCATGTATTCTTCGGTAGTGACATCGCCGATCAGACGATGGATATCCAGCGCGTAAAAAGCGCGGTCCTGCGCGGTATGCTCGACTCGCTTGCGTTCGCCCTGTATCCGAGGACGGGCGTTGTTGAGGGCATGGTCGATATCGATGATGTGCTGAACCCGGAAGTCGGCTCGATTATCAGAATGCGCCAGCCGGGCATGGTTCAGCAGCTCGATGTGCCGTTCCTAGGGAAAGAGGCTTTCCCGATGCTGCAATATCTGGACGCGATGAAAGAATCGCGGACGGGCCAATCGGCAGCATCGCAGGGCCTGAACCCGGATGCGCTGCAATCGACCACCAGGGCCGGGGTCAACGCCACGGTCAAGGGTGCCGAACAGCGACTCGAGCTCATGGCCCGAATGTTCGCTGCCGGATTCACCCGGATGATGAAGGGCGTCCTCAAGGTGGCGATAACCCACCAGGACCGAGAGAAAATGGTTCGGCTGCGTGACGAGTGGGTGCCCATAGACCCCCGTGTGTGGGACTCTAATATGGACTGTATTGTGAATGTGGGCCTCGGCGCTGGTATGACCGACGAGCGGCTAGGGGTTCTCGGCCAGGTCTTAATGCAGCAGAAGGAAATCATCGAAAAGCTGGGAATGCAGAACCCGCTGGTCGGCCTAGGACAGTACCGGAACACTCTGGCGAAAATGCTAGAAGTGAGCGGCTACGCCGACAGCAACCAGTTCTTCAAGCCTCTCCCGCTAGACTACGAGCCACCGCCGCCGCAAGAGCCGCCGAAGCCGTCTCCCGAAGAGATGCTACTTCAGGCGCAGATGACCGACATCCAGGTCAGAGCTCAGATCGAGGAACAAAAGATCCAGCTTGCAGCGGTAAAGCAGCAGCAGCTTGACGAGCGTGAGTCTGCTCGAATCGCTGGCGACCTAGCCATCAGAGAGTTTCAGGCCGAAGAGAAATTCCAGAATGACGTAGACCTCGAGCTCTTGAAGGCTTCTCTCCAAGATGGGCTTCGGTAATGAGTTTGACTCGAGACGAGAAGGCGCGTCGGGCTCAAGACATTCTTGAGGACGAGGTGTTCATCGAAATGATTGAGACGGCTAGGCAGGGATACGTCCTGCAATGGACGTTGTCCGAGCCAGGCGCAGTTGAAGAACGTGAAGCCTTGAGCGCAGCGAATCGCGGCCTTGACGAGATGCTACGCGGGCTACGGACGCTGATCGCAGATTGGACAGTTGAGAAGTCACGCCAGAAAACCAAGAGAGGATTCAAGAAATGAGCGAAACCACACTAGCAGAGAGTGGCCCGCGCTCTATGGGCGACATTGAAAGCGCGTTCGCCCAGGTGCTTGACGGACCCGAGGAGCTACCGGGAGAAGATTCTTCGCAAGAGGAGCCACCTTCGATCGATTCTTCGGATGCAGCACAACAGGAGGATGCCGAGTTAGCCGATGACTTGGTGGTAGAGGAGTCCGATGCCGATGAACCGGAAGGCGAGCTATCTGAAGACGATCAAGCGATCTATACCATCAAGGCCGATGGTGAAGAATCGCAGGTTTCGTTGAACGAACTCGTTGCCGGATACCAGCGGGGTGCTACCTATACACAACGTCAGCAAGAGCTCGCCAAGGAACGGGAGGCACTGGACACACAACTCCAGGGCGTCCCCGCCCAGCAGGAGGCGATGCAGCAGACGTATCAAGAATACCAGGGAGTTTTGCAGCAGCTTCGGGGTCAAATGGAAGCGGCAAACGCTCCCGCTGACTTGGATTGGGACGCTCTCGAGCGGGAGAACCCACTCCAGTGGCTAAAGCTCAAGGAGCTCGAACGCCAACGTGGCGGTGAGATCCAGGCCGTGATGGCCGAGCAGGCGAGGATGCAGCAGCTCACAGGTGAGCATGAGGAGCAAAAGCTCCAGGCGCATCTCGCCCAGGAACGAAGCAGGATTCTAGAAAAAATTCCAGAGTGGCAAGACGGTGCGATTCAGGCCAACGAACAGCGAAAGCTGATTGATTTCGGTAAGGCGGTTGGGTACAGCGACGAAGAGCTCAACACGCTTTACGACCATAGGGCATTGGTCGTCTTACGAGATGCGATGCGCTACAACGAACTCACTACTGGCTCAAAAATCACTGCGGCCAAATCTAAAATCGGCAGTGTGAAGGGCGGCAACAAAACGACCGTCCGCCACACTCGCAATCGTAAGTCGAAAGAGAAGAGGGCAAGGCTGAAGTCCACTGGGAAAGTGGACGACGCGGCGGCAATCTTCGCTGAGATACTTACGGACTAACTAAGGAGAATATCATGGCGGTTGTCGCCAATACATTTACGACATACGACGCGAAAGGGCTTCGCGAGGATCTCAGTGATCTGATTTCCGATATCAGCCCGACTACGACACCATTTCAGAGCAACATCGGGACTCGCGGGGCCGAGGCCACCTATTTCGAGTGGCAGACCGACGCGCTCGCGGCGGCATCAGCAACGCCGGTCGTTGAGGGCCAGGATCTCTCAGCCTTCACAGCAATCGCGCCAACAACTCGGCTTGGCAATTACTGCCAGATCAATATGCGCGATTTCATCATCTCGGGCACTGAGCAGCGCGTGGACAAGGCTGGTCGGGCCTCAGAAGTTGGCTACCAGGCCGCTAAGGCAGCGAAAGAGCTGAAGCGCAATGTCGAGAAAGCAGCGTTGCTGAATGGCGTCGGCGCAGTTGTCGGTGCCACAGCCGCTGCACGGGTCACTGCCGGATTCCCCGGCTGGCTCAAGACGAACGTCGATGCGAACGCGGGCACGAAGCCGTCCTACACGGGTGCAACCCCGACAGGCGCGGCCCAGGTCTGGAAGACCATGAAGGTTCCGGTCGCGTTTACCGAGGCAATGCTCAAGACGACAATGCAGTCCTGTTTCCAGAGCGGGGGCGAGCCGTCGATGCTGATGGTCGGCCCACACAACAAGACTGTTGTGAGTGGCTTCTCTGGAATTGCAGCGAGTCGTTTCAACGTCACGGGCGCAGAGCCGTCCGTGATTATCGGGGCAGCGGACATCTACGTCTCTGATTTCGGTAACCTTTCGGTCGTACCGAACCGCTTCTTCACCACGATTATTGATTCGCTGGGTGGCGGCTTGTACAACGATTGGGCGTTCTTGATTGACCCGGACGAGGTGAAAATCTCGACACTCCGACCGTACAGCATCGAAACGCTGGCACGGACGGGTGACGCCGATAAGCGGATGGCTCTCACCGAGTGGGGGCTTCAGGTTAGCAACGAAGCCGCGCACGGTGTTATCGCTGGAATCAAAGCAGCGTAATCCTACTGCTGGGGTGGGGGTTTCGGCCTCCACCCCTTAGTGGACCTAACTATGAAACGAGTCTTAGACTACGACGCGACCACTGGAATCACGCAGTGGTTTCACTTCGATGAGGCCAGCGGCAGTGTTGGCCTCGAAAGTGAGCAGGACGTAACGGCCATCATCGAAAGCTCAAAAGAGGTTTTCAACCAGACGGACGAACGCGCAGCCTGGAAGGGCGATATGCATAGGGTCGCGTCGATCCCGATGGTTATTTACCACAAGCTGGCGAAGGTGTCGAACAATTTTAAGGACCAGGCGGCGATCCGTAAGTTCTTGAACGATAAGGATAATCGGGTGTTTCGGACGAGGCCGGGGAGGCTCTAGTGGCTATTACGACCTACGCGCAGTTGCAGACCGCAGCCGCGAATTGGCTCGATCGCACTGACCTCACGGCTTTGATTCCAGAGTTCATCGAGCTCTCAGAAGCAAAGTTTAACCGAGTGATCCGATCACCTGACATGATCGCGAAAGACACAACATTCGCCCTGGCTAGTCAGTTCACCACACTGCCGACGAATACGCTCGAGATTATTCGAATCGTTGTAGATGTGGCCCCTCCGATCACCTTAGAGTATTTGACACCAGAGGAGATTTCTGAGGGCCGAGGTGTAATGAATACCACGGGTCGGCCACGGTATTTCACGGTAATCGGAGGCGCAACGGGGCAACTCGAGGTGCTGCCTTCTCCAGATGATACATATACGTCTTCGATCGTTTACTACACGAAGATCCCGGCCCTGACTGACTCCGCGACTAGTAACTGGCTACTGGCATCGCATCCAGATATTTATCTGTACGGCCTGTTGGTCGAAGCGGAACCGTACTTAAAAAACGACGAACGGTTGCCTGTGTGGTCCTCGCAGCTTGATCAAGCTATCACAGAATTACGGCTCCAGGGTCAGCGCACACTTCACAGCGGCTCCTCACTTAGAATGAGAGCAAGGGTGCTAGGATAAAACTATGGCGACGACGACAAATCTAGGACTAATCCAGCCAACGGTCGGAGGAGACACAGACGCATGGGGCGGCTACCTCAACTCTGACCTGGGCTATATCGACGCCCTTTTCGGAATCGCAGGTACGTCGGTTACTCTGCACGTTAATAACCAGAATATTTCGAGTAGCTCGCATAAGTTCGGCCAGATCAAGATGGGCGACAATATGCCGCTCCAGTTCGGGGCCGCTCCCGACTACTGGCTCGTCTATAACAGCAGCGGTACGCAGCTTGAGCTACGCGGCACCAACGTGGACGGCTCGCTCACAGATGGCATCATACTGAAGGTCGCTGACGGCACCGACGATGTATCGTTTATGGGCAAGGTTGCGGTATCGGGCCACCTCGACATCGGAGTATCCTGCAACCTCTATCAATCATCTACAAACCTGCTCAAGACCGACGACGGTCTGATCGTCGCAGGCGCACTAACCGGCCAGACCAGCCTTGCCCTTGCGTCGGGTGCCACGGTGACCGGGATCGACAACGGGTCGCTCGGGACGAGCGCGACTCTACTCGCCACTCAAGGCGCGATCAAGACGTATGTCGATGCCCAGGTGGGATCGTTCGACACGCTGGCTGAAGTGCTTGCCGCTGGGAACATTACCGGCAGCACAGACATCGTGGTCACTTCTGGTCAGGAGATCAAAACGAACACGATAAGCGAGACGACGGGCGCGTCAGGCGTCACGATTGAAGGGACAAAGTTCAAAGACGATGTCATTAACATCGATACATCGTGCAACCTCTATCAGGACGCGGCAAACGTACTCAAGACTGACGATTCTCTGATTGTAGATGTAAACTTGACTGTGAACGGGACGATCACAGGGGCCGCTCCAGCGGGTTCGCTTACAGGTACTACGCTGAAATCCACCGTAGTAGCGAGTAGCCTGACCTCAGTCGGTACAATTGGGACAGGTGTATGGAATGGCACGGCGGCCGCACCAGGATTTGGTGGCACCGGACTTTCAAGCTACTCGGCTGGCGACATACTGTACGCCACGGGATCATCCACGCTTGCCAAGCTCGCTAAGGGGTCCGACACCCAGGTGCTGACGCTTGCGAGTGGTTTGCCGTCATGGGTCGCGCCAACTGTCGGTGATATTACAGGGATAACTGCTGGCACTGGACTGTCGGGGACCGATCTAACCGGCCCAGTTCCGACGCTAAACGTAGACGCATCTCAGACTCAGATCACGGCGGTTGGCACACTAGGGACAGGAACGTGGTCTGCCACCACGATAGCCGTGAACAAAGGCGGCAGTGGGCTAACGAGTTACACCGCCGGGGATCTCCTGTATGCCACAGGAAGCACCACCCTCGCGAAGCTGGCGAAACAGACGGACGGACAGGTGCTGACGCTTGCGAGTGGTGTGCCGTCATGGGCGACACCTACGGTCGGTGACCTGACGGCGATTGTCGCGGGCTCTGGCCTTACGGGTTCGGCTCTATCTGGACCGATCCCAACCCTGAATGTGATCGGGACGGCAGACAAGATCACGGTAAGCGCCGACGCAGTGACTATCGCCTCTAGCTATATCGGTCAGAGCAGCATCACTACTCTCGGGACCGTGGGGACAGGTGTCTGGAATGGAACTCCCCTGGCGACTGCCTATATCGCAGACAACGCGGTTACGCTCGCCAAGCTAGAACACGGAACCCAAGGCGATATCCTGTACTATGGCGCTTCTGGTACACCGGCCCGCCTTGGAACCGGCTCAGATGGTCAGGTGCTAACTAGCGGTGGGTCTGGAGCCAATCCTGCCTGGGAGACACCTACGACGGGCGACATCACGGGCATAACTGCCGGTACTGGGCTGTCAGGGACAAACTTAACTGGTCCCGTGCCTACGCTTAACGTCGAAGCCTCGCAGACGCAGATTACGGCACTCGGCACTATTGGCACGGGGACATGGAGCGCGGACACAATCGCCGTGAACAAGGGCGGCACGGGGCTGGCGTCTTATGCGGCTGGCGACATCGTGTACGCGAGTGGTACGACCACCCTCGCGAAGCTCGCCAAAGGTTCCGACACCGAAGTGTTGACCCTCGCTAGTGGCGTCCCGACTTGGGCCGCTCCTGCCGTTGGCGACATCACAGGCGTAACTGCCGGTACTGGATTGTCAGGAGGTGGCACTTCCGGCGCAGTCACACTGAACATCGACTCGACGGTAGCCACCCTCGCAGGAACCCAGACGTTCTCGGGGGCCAAGACCTTCTCTGCCGCCCTGACAGCTTCCTCGACGAGTACACTGACCGGCAACGTCTCGATTGGCTTCGGCACGAAGTACGCTCCGCTCACGGTTAAGCAAGGGGCTGCCGACTACTACGGTATCGTCATTGAAGAATCTGCCAGTGATGGCTGGATTCGTATGGGACACAATGGAGCCCGTGGGTCCATTTCTACAACTTGGAATTCTAGCAGGGGAGCGACACCACTCACACTAGGAACGTCTGCCTCAGTCACCCAATTGGTGCTAAACACTGACGGTAGTACGACAGTTGGCGGAGCGTTAGGAGTCACGGGGGCACTCTCCAAAGGCTCCGGTAGCTTCAAAATCGACCACCCGTTGCCAGCCAAGACGGACACGCATCACCTCGTCCACTCCTTCATCGAAGGACCACGCGCCGACCTCATCTATCGGGGCGTAGCCGCCCTAGCTGGAGGCTCCGCGACCGTGGATCTGGATGCCGCCGCTGACATGAGCGCGGGCACATGGGAACTACTTTGCCGTGACCCACAGGTATGGATACAGAACGATTCCGGGTGGGCGCAGGTCCGTGGCTCAGTCGCCGGTAGTACACTGACGATTTTATGTGAGGATGCCGCCTCTACCGACAGTGTGAGTTGGATGGTCGTCGCAGAGCGTCAAGACCCACACATCAGAGAGACTGGATGGACTGACGACGACGGTCGCGTAATTGTAGAGCCTCTGAAGGTCGTCCCCACCCTAGCAGAAGGAACTTGAGATGACGACCTACAGTTGGACATTTTCCGCGCTCTATTGCTATGTCGAGGAGGCTGGCGAAAGTGATGTAGTGTATAGAGTGGATTGGGTTTTTAGCGGTGAGGACGAGGCGACCTATTCCGTTAATACAGGGGGAACTGTGCAGTGTAAATATGAGGCCGGTGACCCGTTCATATCGTTCAGTGATCTGACGCAATCTGATGTACAGGGATGGGTGACCGCGAGCTTAGGTGCTGACGAGATCGCAGCCCTCACGGCAAGCATCGACACGCAGCTCGCTGCCTTGGTACATCCGACAGAATTGATCGTCCGCGAAATGCCGTGGGCGTCAGATTCAGCAGAAGTCGATGGAGAGTAGCATGGCTGAACTTCTCTCACTTCTCGCGGTCCCGGCAGCAGCGGGCGCGGCGTGGGCTGGAGTCAAGAGTGGGTTAAATGGCGCTAGAGAATCAATCACCCAGATTGAGCGCATTGTTAATCGTTTAGACGAAAAGGTAGACCAGCATGGCGAAAGAATTAGCCGAATCGAAGTCGAAACAGCACACCTCAAGTCCCGTAGTTGAAGGCTCGGAGTTCGCTCCTACCCAGACCTCTGCTGAGAAGGCCGGGGCCGTGGTCATGGACGACATGATTAACCTGACATTGCCGCAAGCGATCCAGCTTCGTGGGCTGTACCAGGCTCGCAAGGAAGTCGAGGAGAAGATTCACTTCGGTGAGCAGATGCTCGGCGTGGGGGATCGTGAGATCGTGAGTGGCGACCTCGGTGACGAGAATCCGCATCTGGTGCTACGCCCACGGGCGAACGGCATCATTACCTAATGCCGCAATATCTCCCCCTCAAGTTTGAGCCAGGCGTCTGGAAGAACGGGACGCTGTACCAGGCTCGTAATCGGTGGTATGACGCCGATTTAATGAGGTGGAGTGTGGGCGCGTTGGGTCCGGTAGGTGGCTGGCGTCCTTGGGGGTTCGCGACAGAAGCTGCCGCTAGTTCAGGGTACACCCCCAGGACCGCCTTGCCTTGGATGGACAACAGCTTTAGGCGTTGGATCGCGGTCGGCACAGCGGCCAAGCTCTATGTCTATACGGCGGCTGCTGTCAGGTACGACATCACCCCTACGGGATTCACCGCAGGTCGCAATTCCGCGACTCTGCCTGACGGGTACGGTTCCCAGGCCTATGGCCGCTCGCTGTACGGGACGACGCCACCCGATATCGGGATTCCATTGCCAGCAACGGTATGGAGCCTCGACCTGTGGGGTGAAGACCTTGTCGGCTGTACGCCGGAAGACGGGGACATCTACCAGTGGCCTACCGCCGCAGCATCACCAGAAAGTGCAAAAGCAGTCAGGGTCGCGAACTCCCCACAGCACGTTATTGCTACTTCGGTGACGGGCGAGCGCATCCAGATGGCGTTCGGTGGGACACCAAGTGGTGGGGCCGTCGCGGATCGTGATAGGCGTAGGATCTTCTGGTCGGATTCCGAGGACAACACCGATTGGACGGCGTCCAGTGTGAACCAGGCAGGTGACCACATTTTAGAGACAGAGGGTGACCTGCTTGGTGCAGTGAAGGTTCGCGACAAGCTCCTCATCTTTACCACGATTGACGCGCATACAAGCACATTCATCGGATTGCCGTATGTCTACCAGTTTGACCGCGTAGGCGAGTCATGCGGTCCTGTGAGCATCAACTCGGTTGCCGTGGCTGGCTCAACGGCTTACTGGATGGGACGCAGCGGGCAGGGCTTCTTCATGTACGACGGCTACGTCCGCTCAATACCATGCGACGTTGAGTCCTTCCTGCAAGAGAACATGAACCAGAGCCAGGCGAGCAAGGTCGTCGCGTGGCACAACACGCTATTCACCGAGATTGTCTGGTATTATCCAGGGCCGTCTGCTGAGAATGACAGCTACATCAGCTATAACTACCTAGAAAACCACTGGTCGGTGGGGACAATCGCCCGTAGCGCGACGACGAGCCGGGGCATCTTCCTCCACCCGATACTGATCGACCCAAGCGGGAATCTGTACGAGCATGAGGTCGGAAATACCTACGCGGACATCGCGAGCATGGACCGGACCTCGACGCCCAAGACGGTGGTGTTCAAGACGCCGCTAGTCCCATATGTCGAATCCGGCCCGATTGAGCTCGGCAACGGTGACCGAGTCTTGTCAGCGACTTCGCTGGTGCCAGACGTTACGGCGCTGGGTGACATCACCACCACGTTCTTCACTAGGCTGTATCCGACTGACAACGACACTCAGCACGGGCCGTACACGATGGCTGCGCCCACCTCTGTGCGCTTTACAGGTCGCACTTGCCGTATGAGATGCACTAGCACTTCGACCGACGCTTGGAATGTGGGGGTCCCCCGGCTCGAGCTCCAGCCTGGCGGTAGGCGATGAGTCCCTCCGGTTCAGCGGGTGCAAGGCTACTCAAGCTCCCAGAGCCTCGGCCAGAATACGACCGCCGCTCTGAGATATTCAAGAATACGATTATGGAAGAAGCCGACCAGAGCAACTTCAAGCACTTCCAGGATGTCGATCTGGCGAACGGCGAACGCTTCATCCTCGTAAGCGCGAATGGTACTCGCTACAGTGTTACGGTGACCAATGCGGGCGTACTAGGGACGACAGCGATATGAACTCAACCGAACAGCCTGGATTCGCGGAGGCATGGGAGCGCAGTACGCCCTTCCTTGCGAACGCATTGGAACTAAGCGGAAACGAGTACACGGTAGATGACGTTTTGAAGCAGATCGAAGACGATCACGCCATCTTTTACCCGTTCAAGAATGGTGCCTCGGTCTTCAAGGTTCAGTTGTATCCACAGAGGCGAACGCTCTGTATTTGGCTTGCTGGCGGTGAGATGGATGCGAACCTGGAAGCTGTCATGGAAGCTGCAGAATACCATGCGGAAAAGCATGATTGCGACGGCATCGAGGTGTCAGGACGGAAGGGTTGGGAGAGGGTCTTGAAGCCATACGGTTACGAACACAAGCGCGTGAAGCTCATAAAAGAGCTAGGAGTCTGAGATGGGACAGAGCGAAAGCGGCACCCTGGACCTGAAGGGCGAGACAAGACTCGATCCAGCTAGTGAGTCTCGCCAGAATAAATTGTTTAATGATGCTGGCGATATGTCGAGGGCCAACCTCTACGAGAACCAGTACGGCATCGCGTCGGATATGCCGGGAATGGGGCGAATGACGCAGCGCGGTCAAGAGTATCTGACCGATTCAATATTGGGTCGCGGCGAATACGCGAACAATCTTGGGTTCACTGATTATACGCGTCCGGAAGATGCTCCGGTGCCGACAGACGCTATTGTGGCGTTGAACCAGGCAGAGATGGATGCGCGGGCACAAGCGCAGTTGGAATGGCAGGAGCAGCAATACAGGAACAACCAAAATTCTTACGACTCGAACCGAGCGTCCCGAAACTACAACACTGGCCAGACCCCCCTAAATAACGCCGGATCGAAAACTGTAGTTAATCCCTACGGTGGCTCGATGTCGAATCTTACGGCGGAGTCTGGAGCGAGCCAGAGCTTACTGAGCCAGGGTTACGGTGGCCGTCCTAGTGGCTATGGGTCTTCGGGTGTCGGCATAGGTGAGATGCAAGATGCGGCACTAGCCACTCGGAATATGCTTAGAGAGCGAGGGCCAACCCCCCAAGCATACCAAAGTATTTCCGCTTCTCAGGTAAGAGCGCCGAACGTCTCCGGTTCCCCACAAGTCCAGGCGGGACGAGTCAACCAGCCTGGCAGTAATTATGTCTCGCAAAGTAACCAACAGAGCATCGGATCGACTCGCGTTGGCTCCGTAAGCGATATCCGAAACGACGGCCAGTATTCGGCACCCCGTGGGTCCAACCTTGGACTCGGCCTAGATCGAGGTGACGCATATGATACGATGAACGCGGCCAGGGGGGGCGTCCCACCGGCAGGTGTGTCCGCTCGCAGTGTGACCCCAGATAATATCGTTAGTCCGCTTGGCCTGACGGCTGCCGAGTTAACTAAGCGACAGTTGGATGCCACCACCCTTGCTGATTTCAAATCTTCCGTATCAAGCACGGCCATTGATCCATTGTCGGCCAATGCCTTTGGGGGCATTTCGTCCCTTACGGAACCAGAGAAATTCAAGTCGGAAACTATAGTTATGGGAACGGACGAAGATGGCCTGCCCATAACCAGAGAAAGCAGGCCGATTGATTCTTACATGAACACGGCTGGGGTCGATGCTCAGATTGCCCAGGCGAAAGTTGACTACAACGAAGCCCTGAACGTCGAGAAATCACGCCAGGCACAGGTAGGAGCGTTCGGCGCGAGAGGCACCGTCGAGGAAGCTGGCTTGATCGGGGACCAGGAACGAAATATCGCCCAGATCAGAGGGGCAGGGTTCGACCGTGCCGCCCAGATGATGGAAGCCGACGCTGGCCGTCGCCAACAGGCTGGCCTCCAGAGCCAGCAGTTGGGAATGCAGTCGGGGCTCGCCGGTCAGGCCCTACAGGCGCAGCGAGCAGAATCCAACGCCGCTAGGGCACAGCAAGCCGCACTGCAAGGACAACAGTTGGGGTCGCAGCAGCAGATGCAGACTCAGCAGTTGGCGCAGGTTGGCGACATTCGCAACGCAGAGTTGGGCCTTCAGGCCGATATGCAGACCCAGCAACTGGGTATGCAAGGCCAGTTGGCGACACAGGGCCTCGACGCAGATTTTGAGCGAGAGAAAGTCCGACTCGGCACACAGGCCGCGATGCAGACTCAGGCCCTTGGCTCCGACGCATATATGCAGGAGCAGCAGTTGGGTACGCAGGTGGGGCTACAGAACGCACAGAATCAGATGCGGGCCGCCGAACAGAACCAACAAGTGGCACTCCAGCGAGGGGATCGTCAGGCTCAAATTGATGCCCAGCGTCAGATGCGGACAGCAGAGCTTCGCTCTCAACAGGCCATGCAGACTCAGCAGTTGGGCGCTCAGGCAGGGATGCAGACCCAGCAGCTTGGCACGGAAGTCTCAGTACAGAACGCACAGAACCAAATGCGAGCGGCCGAACAGAATCAGCAAGCCGCGCTCCAGCGCAACGACCAACAGGCCGCGCTGACCGCACAGGCTCAGTTGGCTAATGCCGAGATGCGACTGACGGCTGCAACGCGCAACCAGGCTTCTGGTTTGCAGGCTCGGGGAATGAGCCTCGATGCCAACGCTCAGTTCAGGCAGCAGCAGTTAGCTGCGGCGGGACAGTTGGCCGATATCGGTGGGATGACGCAGGACGCGACATTCGCAGGGGCAGGTCAGCTACGACAGATGGGTGCTGAACAGGATCAGACGCGAATGATGCAGCAGGCATTCGACTACGAGCAGTGGCTGCGCGGACAGGAGGGTGGGGCACAAGGACTGGCATTGATGCAGGGCTTCCTACCTAGTGGCGCACAGCAGACGTATCAGCAGAGGCCAAGTCTTGCGGGCCAGATCGGTGGTGGGCTCTTATCAGCCGCCGGGATCGGCGCAGACGTTTACAAGACATTCAGGGGACCCTAATCATGCCACAGTTCACGCCCTACGCGAATGAAAGCCAGGCGGCATTCAATCGAAGGATGGCCTCTGCCCAACGGAACCCAGGCCAAGAGTGGCTCGACAAGCTCAGGGATGGTGGGCGGGTAGTCGGATCGCCCCAGTTACTCGAGGCGACGGGTAGATTCACTGAGCGCCTTGGAGCTCCAAGACCTCCACGATCGGGTATGGCACCTAGCCAGAGTGATCTTCCTGGGTCACGCCCTTCCTTGATGTCCGCGATTTCATCGCTAAGGCCCGATCCGTCTAACACTGGTACAGACCCGCGCAATCCACGGTCATTCTCGCCAAATCCACTGGTGCGAGGTGGGTACGAGGCGGTGCCCAGCCCCGCCGAGTTGGACGCGGCCCAGGTCGAGAGCCAGGTCGGGAGCGAAGGGTCCGAGCGAGCTCGCAGCGACGTTAGCGACAAGACTTCGGGCATAGGGGCCTACTTCGGTGCCCCCGGCATGGGTACCGCGATGATCGGAGCCGGTGGCGCGATGATGGAAGCCGCTGGTCAGTCAGGTGCGAACTTCGGCGGTTCCCTCGGTACGGGCCTGAAAGAATTCGCGGCCCAGCGGGCGAAATTTGGCGAAAGCGAAATAGCCCGTCGTAAACTTACTGAGACACAGAATACTGGACTTGACGCCCGGACAAGCACAGTGACCGCTATGCTGGATCAGGCGGGGATAGTCGATCCAGTAGAAAGGGCTCAAGCCCTCAACATGGCGCAAAGCCCTGAAGGCTTTACGGTTATCAAGGGCCAGCTCGAAGCTAAAATTACGAGTGCGCTAGAAACATCTTCCCAGGAAATGGGGGTTGACGGCCTTCTAAATATCTTGGGAATAACCGATGCTGAGACTCGGGCTAACTTCAACAATCTCCCCACTGAGACAGCCCTGAAAATGCTAGAAGATCGGTATAGTGGGGTACAGGAAGGTGCTGGCGGGGTAGACCAAGCGAACCATAAATACTACCTCGACCTGCTCGAGGCTGCGGGTGATGATGAGGTTAAAATAGCAGCCGCTGAAGCATTCTTGGATTCTACCAGGGGCACCGGAAGCAGGCCCGCGACCGCGATTCAGATTGAAGACAGGATCATGGAACTGGGCAATCCAGGCTTTAAGCTGGGCGATCCTTATAACGCTGCTCAAACCCAACTCATGGCGATCGCCCGTGGCATCCCGGTGGCCTACGGCGGGCAGTTGCGGAGCCGCGCTCAGATGGGCGCAGATGACCGATTAATGACGGTCGCTACCGATTGGGATTCAACGGGTCGTACTTTATTTAATAGCAAGTTAGACAAGTTTGACGGGATACTAGAAGCCTTGGGCGATAGTGACAGCATCAGTGGACCTCTGGTGGGATCGATAGTGAATTCATCTCTGCTCCCCGAAGGGCTCAAGGCGTCATTACTGCCAGGGGCTATGAACACGCGGGACGAGGTGAACAGCATAGTCTTCGAGTCGCTTAGGGACACACTGGGGGCGCAGTTCACTGAGAAGGAAGGCGAGCGGTTGGTCGCCGCCGCCTTTAACGGGTACCTACCCGAAGAGCTGAACCGGATACGGATAGAGCGACTCAGGAATGAAATAAAAGCAACCGCGTCGTACAATGATGGGTTGATTGATCACTATAATGAGCATGGAACTTTTATTAATAGTGGGAACCCGTACCTATTGGGCGAAGGCGAGTCGGCCTTTATGGGCCACCTGCTCATCGAAGCGGCTGACTATGAGGGACTGAACGAAAGGCAGATGCTCAACGCGATAAGCAGTGATGTGAGCAACCTCACAAGAGATGAGGCCCTGGCGTTGTATGTTGACCTGACCGCCGAGGTAGAGAGCGCAGCGGTCTTGGCGCTCAGAGCTCAGATCCTAGAAAAGGTAAATTGACATGGCACCGACTCGCGGATTATTAGGCGAACAAGAGGCTCCTGACGGCCCTGGATACTGGGGTCAGACAGCGATGAATCTCTACCCATCAGCTAAGGGGCTATTAGGCGACCTCCGCCAGATGGTGCTGCACCCCATACAGACGATTGGTGGCGTACTCAGCCTGGGGCACAGTCTGATCAACCTTGCCGTTCCCGAGGAGCAAGGCAACGAGGAGCTCGCGAAGGCTGTCGGTGAATACTTCGCTGACCGCTATGGTGGCGCGGATGCCCTCAAAGACACACTGAGGGATGACCCAGTGGGCATAGCGGCTGATGTGGCCATGTTGATAAGTGGCGGGGCCGGTGCAGCGGCGAAAGCCGGTGGAAAGGCAGGTCAATTAGCCAGCGCGGTCCAGAAAGCGGCGCGGTTCGTAGATCCTGCGGAGTTGGCTGTGCGTGGGGCCACCGCAGGCACAAGGGCCACTAGGCGTGCAGCCGCAAAGGTCGGTGGGAGCCTCGCGGAGGTTGCCGGAGTGCCGAGCGGCGTTGGGCGCTTGCCACTAGAGGCTGCTTATGCGGCAGGTCGGGAGGGCGGCAAGTCCCTCGAGAACCTATTGGATGCGATGCGTACCCGCCGCCCACAGGCCGACATTGACATGGATATCATCGCCCGTGCGAACACGGCGCTGGCACAACTGGGGGAGGCTCGACGGGCAGCTTACCGAACGGGTATGGAAAGCGTGGCCGGGAAGGCTGGCCCCTTATTCGCCGTGGATCTTTCTCCTCTCAAGTTAAGGATAGGGGCGCAGTACGACCAATTCAGGATCGGGCCGAATAAGACCCTGCGGGAAGGCGAGCCTGGTGTCCAGCGGTTGAGAGAGATCGAGCGCAAGATCGCGGAGTTTGAGGCTGAAGGTGCGACCTCAGTACCAGACCTGGACATATTAAAGAGAGAGATCGATGCACTGATGGGGGAGGCTTCAACTGGAGCGGGGAGATCAGCCAACGCGATAACCTCTACAGTGCGGAACGATCTCAGAGCCGAAATTATTAAAGTGGACCCTGAGTACAAGTCTATCATGGAGGGCTACGAGGCTGCGACAAAGCTAGAACGCGAGCTAATGAAGGATCTGTCGCTGTCGAAGACGGCCACGGACCAAGCGGCCCTTAGAAAGCTGATACAGTCATTGAGGGACGGGGTGAACACCAACATGGGTGGTAGGGCTGGGCAGGTTAATCGACTCGATCCCCAGCTCACTGACATGATCGCGGGCAGGACATTGTCCCCCAAAGTCCCGGCAGGCATGGCAAGGTATATGACCCCCGTCGCTGGGATCGGGGCGTTCAGTGGAGGAGCATCCGCGCCACAAGCCTTGGCGGCGATGTTGTCTGGTAGTCCACGGGTGATGGGGGAAGCGGCTGTGCTTGCGGGTACAGCCGCCAGGAAGACGCCGGCTATCGTTGGACAAGTGGCCCGACAAGTTGGCCCCCTAGCGTCAGGCTATGTGAACGCGGCTGGAAACGCAGCTCGGGTCGCGCTTCCGGTCCAGCGAGGAATCGATGAAGCGAGCCAACGTCTATCTGGTCAAACTTCTTTCCCGGTAGCCACCCCAGGGGCTAGTGCTACTAGGCCCAGTATGGGGCTAACTAAAGAAGAACTTGAGGAAAGGTTTCGCCAGTTAACGAGTGGCAGACGATGATCCAGCAGATTTTAGCCGACGAGAAAGGCAAGCTGTCCGCTGCTCGAGTCCTGCTGACTGCCTGCCTGGCGTTCACCGCCGTCATCATCGTAGCTGACTCGCTTTTGTGGGCTCAAGTGCCCAACGCTGCCTATGCATTGCTTGGCACGATCTTCACCGGCCTACTCGGTTGGACGGCTGGCCCTAGGATCGCCCAGTATTTTGGGCCGCAGATCGGGGGCATAGCGAGCGGTATCGGGTCGGCCCTGAAGCGAGAGCCGAAGAGGCCGAAGACGCTCGATAACGCACCAGGCTTTCGTGATGACGAGAGATGAGTGGATCGTTGGGTGCGCTGCTGCGCTAGACGCTGCTGGGATCTCCAACTTCCACCCGCTAGAGATAGCTGACGTAGGAAGGAAGACATCGTCACCTGCTGTGAGGTTGCAAGCGCCTGACCCAGAGCTCTTACCCAACTTTGTACTGCTCGCCAACGTCCTGCGCGACCTGCGCTCAACGGTCAGGCCCACGCCCGTGCTAGTATCCAGCTGGTATCGCGACCCAGCATATAATGCGAGAATCGGTGGAGTGGCGAGATCAATGCACCTGACCGGGGGTGCAGCGGATGTCGTTAAGATCGGCTTCACGCCCGACGAGGTGGCCGATATGCTAGAGCGTCACCCCGACAGTGACCAGTTCGGGATAGGTCGATACAAGACCTTCACTCATATCGACATCCGTGGGATGATTGGCAGGAGGTCACCGGCACGATGGTGAGAATCCCAGGGCAGGGGATTAAAGTACTAGGGACTTCTATCCCCTGGTTCTGGATCGCTGTTCCCGTGATAGGAATGCTGTCTGTCGGCATCCGGGGCGCGACACAGGCTTCGTACTTCCGGGGGATCGCGGACGATGCGGAATCCAGGCTGGAAGCACAGGCACTGGTCCTAGAATCCGTTTCAGTTCGCGCCGACTCCTTGGCCGCAGCACTCGAGGCGGCAGACTCGGCGGCAGTAGCCCAGCGGCTTGAGGCAGAGCGTGAGCTCGCCGCCCTAGAGCGATCGCGGGAAGCGGCTAGGGTCCAGGCAGAAGAGTCATCAGAGCGTCTGAGGGCTAGTTTGAACTCGGTTCAGGCTCGCGAACTGGACACCTTGGTGGAAGGCTATCGCGTCCAGATTAGCGCACTAGAGGAGACGGTGGCAATTGAACGGGCGCAGACGGCATCAGAGCGTCTGCGCGTCACCCAAGCGAGTGAACTCGTGCTTGGGCTCAGAGCCGTCATCGCAGAGCATGAGGAGAGCGCGACGATCATGTCGGTTGAGATCGCGGCGCTACGCTCATCGATCCAACCTAGCTTCGGGTTTCGCCTCAAGGCTGATTGGTGGCTTGCCGCCGTAGGGTTTGCCGCCGGGGTTGCCGTTACGAGGTAGGACGCTAGGGGGGGGGACAATCCCGAAAACCTGTTCCTACCGGAACCGACGATTAAGCCTACGGACCCGATGTCAGTATTCAGATGGGGGGCATCCGCAAACGCGAACCGGGGTCCAGAGCGTTAGCCCCGGACCCCGGAAAAGTTTCAAAAGATTTTCGGGATCACGCTTCAGTCGGTGTCGCGCCTCTCAAAGAAATACTCCAACGCCATCGCGACGATGGAGAACGCTACCCCGACAAGTAGCACTACGAAGACGAAATCGCCGTCTGAGCCGTATGGTCCCATCATAGCGTCACCCTCCAATGAGGTGCGAAGCGGCTTCAGCGATCGGCAGATCGTTTAGGACGATGCCGTCAGGAAATTTGGTTGTGGCGTTTTTGCGAATTGCTGCGTCTGCTCTTGTGTGATTTGGGTTCTTCGCGGGGAGTCTTTTCCACTCCCATAGATCGCTCCCTACCTTAACGATGAACCTAGAACGAAGTCGCCTCTTGGCTATTTTCTGGTCTTCGGCTACTCGCCCGTGATGCTCAATGAACCATGCGACGGACTCGTCAGATGGACTGTCCATGAATTCGGTCCACCACCCATCATTCTCATCAAGCCACTCATTGATTTTCGGCACATGAAGAGCGGTCATCGCGTCTCTGTGAAGTCGGACGGCGGCTCCGTCGCCGTGAAGGTTGGTGGGGACTTCCCACCGGACTTCGACCATGCCGCCCCACCCGTCGTCAAAGGCTTCGGCAATCTTGGTCTTGCCGTGGTACAGGTTCGCCTCCCATCCCTGTCCATCGTGTCCGTTGACTGACCTGAAGCCCTTCACAGTGTAGTCGCTCATGTCATCGCTCCGTGAGCCCGTACCGTTATGATTGGGAATTTGAAACGCTTGCCATCAGCGCGAGTGACAAGGACGGGGTACTTGGTCGAACGTGGCTTGAACCCTGTAATCGTATACGTCTCGCCACGGTCAACGAATTCGCTTCCAAGTTCCGGCAAGTCGTACATCTCGCGGTGTCGGTTATAGTCGGTGGCTTCCTTGGTGACGACCTCGCCGCCTTCACCGATTATTGATATCTGAACCTTCACCGTCGCGCTCTGGGCATCAAAAGATATGCGCCCGACCTCTGCGTGAACTCCGACTTCCTCCAAGATGGCGAGGGCTCCGGTCATCTTCTCTCGTACATCGTTCAGGCTGTGGCGGTCGAACTCAGCGATCGTCATGGTGTTTGCTCCTGTTGGGAATCGTTTTGACATCTATACGATAGGGTGTAGTGGCGTATGCCACAAGTGTAGGGTATGACCTTTAGTATACGCAGATTATCGGTAGTCTTATGCCGCCGGTATGTGTCAGGTGCTAGTGGCATGGGACAGTTGCCGGAAGCGACCTGGCCGTTGTACCTTGCCCCCGTATCTTTTTCTTCGGAGGTAGCATGGCAGGAAACCCAGCGGGGCGGCACTTGGGAGATCCGGCGATCGGACTTCTCGAGGCTGCGATTCTCGCGGACGGCAGGGGGGTCACCCGCTACGCGGAAGACTTCCTTTTTCGGAGTCCGTCCACCGTGCACAAGTGGCGGCGAGGGGATAGCCCGATTCCCATCCTTATCAAAAGGATGTTGTCGCCCCAGCCGCTAATCGAATTCACCCCACAAGCAGGAGGCGACGATGGTTGAGATGAGCGAAAGCATTGGGAGTATCAGCAAGGCTTTGGTCGGCGCACAGGCCGATGTCGGCAAGGCTCTCAAGAACCAGGAGAACAGTCACTTCAAGAGCTCGTATGCCGATTTGAGTAGTGTGCTGGAGGTGGCGAAGCCAGCGTTGGCAAAACACGGCTTGGCCCTCACCCAATTCCCCGGTGAGGGGGAGGGTACGGTGACCATGAGCACACTGCTGCTCCACGAGAGCGGCGAGTGGATACTGCTCCCTCCCGCATCGATCCCCCTCCAAGCGAACACAGCGCATGGATATGGATCAGCCATTTCTTACTTGCGCCGTTACACCACACAAGCCGCTCTTGGCATCTCTGTCGGGATCTCCGATGATGATGACGGGAATGAGGCGACGGCTCAGGCACCGAAAAAAGCGGCAAAGAAGAAGGCGTCGAAGCCGGTGTTCCCACCTGCAACGGATGGCGAAGTCCAGAAGGCGTTAGATGTGCTCACGTTGCTAATCGCTGAGTGTGAGCTCGTCGGGAGTGTGGAGGCGCGGCACATCGCGCTCGCTCGGACTGTCGTCCAAAAGCGTGGAGTCGGAGCGAAAGGAAAGTCGCCGATCGAGCGCATCAAATCGGCAACGCTGTATCTAGGAAATCTTGTTAACGAAGCACCCTAATTATCAACCGGAGTAAGTATCATGGCTAAGGAACCGCTGGAATTTTGCGATGCATTTCACATCTATGCCCCGAACGAGAAGGCGCAGTCTTTCATTCTCGCGAACATCAAAATCGACATCGTGGAGATGATAGAGTGGCTATCGAAGAAGGCAGAGGGTGGTGCGGATTCTGTGCGCCTTGACGTAAAGGTGAAAGATCCAACCGGGGGCTACGCCTTCCCACAGTGGGGATCAGCCAAGCCTTTCGCGACGGTGAACAACTGGAAGCCGACCCCGCGCCCTGAAGAAAAGGTCGGCGATGAGCCAGCCTTCTGATTTGTCTGGACTTCAAGTCGATATGCGTAAGCTGCTCACTGCGAGTGTGCTGCATCTAGACCAGGCACAGAAAGACATTGAGCGGGTTCGCTCACGGCTGGCATCTTTGCCGTGGGACATTTTGGATGAGAGAGGGCAAGGTTCTCTCCATGATGCTCGCAATTTTTTATCGCAATGTGAGGGCAAGCTAGACTACGCAAAGAAGCGTATCGAGCTACAGAATTCCCGTGCGGCAAAGACGTAGCGGTCGGGGGCCAGAGGCCCAAGTTAGCGCAGAGATTCGCGAGTTTTTAGCGATGATGAGCATGGCCTGTTATAGCCTTGAGCAAGGCTATCGCAAGGAGCCTGGAGGAGTGCGACAAACTCCAGGCCTACCTGACCTCTGTGTCTTTGGTCCCGATCGCTTTCCGTTCTTTGGCTGGATCGAAGTGAAGGCCGGGAAGGGGAAGCTGCGTCCAAGTCAGGAGGCGTTCCAAGAGGAGTGCCAGAAGGCGAACGTGCCGCACTGTGTCGCCTACTGCGTAACCGATGTCTTTGATTGGCTAGTAGAGCACAAGGTTCTTGAAGCCCAGTGAGCACACCGGGTTTTATCCTTCTCAGTCGCGACCTCTTAGATAAAGAGTCATTGTTCGGCGGCTCGCCTCATGTCCTGAAGCTGTGGGTGTACCTGCTGCTGCGGGCGAACTTCGGACAGAAGTCGTACACATATCAAGGCGTCGAAGTTAAGCGCGGACAGTTCCTCAGATCGGCACGAGACATAGCCAAGGACTGTGCATACACAGAGAGGAACGAGCGTGTCGAATGGAGCCCATCGAAGGTGGCGAGGATGCTCCAGCGCCTTGAGCGCGACGGTCGCATTGTCGTCATAGAGCACGGCATCCCGAATGCTGGCAGCTTAATCGAAATCGTGAACTGGGATCGACGCCAAAGCGGAGAATCCTTTCGGAAGGCGAGCCCGAAAGTGACACAAGAGAAGCCCGAGGTCGGGGCACCCAAGCCGAAGGGCGCAGACCATAGCGCGGCGTTGTGGGCCGTGTGGTTGGAAGAGCTCAGTCCACGGGGACCGCACCCGGCGCTAACCCCGAAACGGGCGCGTAACCTAAACGCACTGTACCGGGAATGTCTGGCCAAAAATGGCGTCGATCCGATCACGGGATTTCGGGGGATCTGCCAGACGTTGAAGCGGTCTACTCATCATATGTCCGAGCGAAATTATCAGATGCCGGAGTCGTTCTTGAGCACTCCTGAGCGGCGTGAGTCCTGGCATTTTAAGTCTTTAGCGAAGGATCGAAACACCACCCAAGACGGAGGCGTTGGCCTCAACTGGAGCATCGATGATTGACGATTTGGTACTACAGCAGATGGAAGACGAAGAGTATTTCGCGGCGCAGCGAGCGTCGAACTCTGCGCTTAGTGAGCTCAAGAAGTCACCAGCACACTTACGATATGCTTTGGCGCACTCGAAGGCCCCGACACCTGCGATGAGGCTAGGAACGGCATTCCATGTCGCGACCTTAGAGCCCGACGAGTTCCTTCGGAGTTGGGCTAGGGGCTCCGAACTCAGTGGACGGACGAAGGAAGGGAAGGCGGCGAAAGCCGAACTTCAAGAACGCTTTGACGACGATAAAATTCTCAAGACAGACGATTACGATACCGTCTGTGCGATGCGGGATCGGGTGCTGGGTCATCCGGTTGCGGGTCCACTGCTCGAAGGCGTGAGGACTGAGGTCGCCGCCTTCTGGACCGATCCGGCAACCGGCATTGAGTGCAAGGCTAAAATCGATGGGCTTCCGGGCAACGACGACTGCCTAATCGACCTAAAGAGCACCATAGATGCATCGCCTGGTCACATGGCGAAAGCGATTTACGACTTCGGATATTACCGCCAGGCGGGACACTACCTGAGTCCGTTTTCGACTAGGACGCGATTCATAATTATCGCTTGTGAGAAGAAGCCGCCCTTCGCGATGGGGGTCTACGAGTTGTCGGAGACGGCGATCAAGCGAGGGGCAGATGAGGTCGCGGCGCTGCTTACACGATGGCAGGAGTGCGTAGAGTCTTACGGTTGGGATAACGAGTGGCCGTCATACTCGGAGGATGTCACAATCCTTGATCTTCCGAGGTGGGCAAAGTGATGGAGAAGGTAAATCTCTTCGGCGATGAGTGGCTGGACACGTTCGCGCACCAGCAGGCCAATCCGACTTGCGAGCCGACATCGACGGGGCTGCCGACTCTAGACAAGATTTGCCGGGACCAAGGGCAAGGTAAGGGGTGGGGTCCACACCTAAACTGCTTGGCTGGTAACCCAGGAATCGGGAAGACCACGCTTGCACTTAGCTTCGTATCTGAGGCGATTCGGCAGGGTCGATCGGTTGGCATGATCAACCTTGAGCAGACAAACATCCAACTGAGTACGAGGCTCTACAGCATCCACACAGGTGCAAGGCTTAGGGACCTGGAGGCGGGTGAGGAGTTCAACGATTTCGCATGGGCGATGGTTCGCGAAGATTTGCAGAATGCCGCCCCGCTCTTTGCGCCGAAGGGTATCCTTAGCAGTTGGGAGGCGATCCTAGAGTACGCGCATTCCTGCCATGACGCGGGGTGCAACTGGATTTGCCTAGACTACTTGCAACTGGCTACGAGCGGATCGGAGGCGTCTATCTACGAATCGACGCAGCGAGTGGTAACCGAGCTTAGGCGATTCTGTTTAGAAACGGAATGCACGGTGCTGATGTTGTCGCAGTGGAATCGTTCAGGGTCAGCAGACTACCAGAATCGTCCGACAGCTCAACATCTTCACGGGGGTATGATCGTGGAGGCCTCATGCGATACAGTCCTTGGCCTAGACCACACTCGAGTGAAGCGGGTCGGGAACCTCGGACTCTTCTGGCTGCTCACCTTGAAGAACCGTCACGGTCCGATCATCGATGGCGGCATCCCGATCGAGATAGACTTCACCACGCTCCGTTGTCGGGAAGGCTTACCTGACGAACTGGCGAGGTGGGGCTAATGAGAGTCGGTAGCTTGTTCTCCGGTATCGGTGGCTTCGACCTCGGACTAGAGCGAGCTGGGCATGAGATCGTCTGGCAAGTCGAGAACGACCCCTACTGCCAGAAAGTGCTTGCGAAGCACTGGCCGGATGTGCCGTGCTACGGAGACATTCACGATGTTGGTGCTCACAATCTAGAGAAGGCAGATGTCATATGCGGTGGATTTCCGTGCCAGCCGGTGTCGGTAGCGGGCAAGCGAAAGGGACAAGACGATGAGCGATGGCTTTGGCCCCAGTTCGCCCGGATCATACGCGAGTTACGACCCCGATACGCGATTATGGAAAACGTCCCAGGTCTGCTTGTTCGGGGGTTTGGAGACGTTCTCGGAGACTTGGCCGAACTCGGGTACGATGCTGAATGGGGCTGTGTTTCCGCAGCCTCGGTGGGTGCCCCTCATCTCCGAAAGAGGATCTTTCTCATCGCCAGTCTCCGGGGGGCATCAAGCGGAGTTCCCGACACCGTCGAGCACAAAGTACGGGACAGGCGGCAACGGGACAGGCAAAGATCCAAACAATCCTCGGGGGATACATCAGGGGAATGCATTAGCGACTGCGGTGAAGATGTGGCCCACGCCCAGGGCACAGGACGCGAAACACGGCGCGGCAACGGAATGGGAGATGCAGACCGATCATGCGGGGACAAAGGATTCTCTGCGGGTCCATGTGGCGAAGAAGGGGGACACTGGGAGTCTGAACCCAACGTGGGTCGAGTGGCTCATGGGGTTCCCAAGCGGGTGGACCGACTTAGAGCCCTAGGCAACGCCATCGTGCCCCAAGTAGCTGAGTGGATAGCGCGACGGTTGCCCAGTGAGGAGGGATGATGCCCCATCAAAAGGCTGTCAGGCTACTGACCGCAATCGAGCTCATGCCGCTGGAGGATATCAGCGAGGACGCGGAGCAGTGGCGCGACGAGATCAGAGCGGCGATCGAGACGCTGCAAGCGGCGACCATGCCGGTGGACGATCCCCTGCGCTACGGGATCGATGGCGAACTGCTCTCAGAAGTAGCGTTCCAAGCGAGGCTGGAGACAATTGTAAACTCAATGACTACATGGAGGGAGGATCGACATGGCAGGCAAAAAAATCACTCGCAGTATCGGTAGGAAGCTCACAGCCTACGGGGAAGACAGGATCTTCGCGCTGTACCTGAAGCACCAGGGTGTCCGCGCACTGCTCAAGCATATGCCGCCAGAGGTTGGGCCGATGAGCACTGGCGTCTTCTACGAGTGGCTCAAGGAGACACCAGAGCGGCAATCGAAGTGGCAGATGATCCAAGAGATCCAGGGCTCGAACTGGGCCGAGGAAGGACTCGAAATCGTAGACGGCTGCGATGATCCTACCAGTGTGCAGGGCGCACGGCTGCGCTCCGAGTACCGACGCTGGATGGCCGAAAAGTTCAACCGTAAGCAATTCGGCAAGCCCGAACTCGCGGCCACCGTGGGCATCACGATCGGTGACGAGTTCCTCGAGTCGTTGAAGAAGGTCGAGGACTGGGCACGGGCCAAGCGGGTAGCCGCCGCGACCGATGAGGATGAGGTCGAAGAGGCCGACTTCGAGGTGGTCGACAGCGGTGGGGATTCGACATGACTGATCCCGGCGATCAGAACGTCCACCAGACGCCAGAGCCCGCTCCGCATTGCCCAGAGACGCTCGACCTGTTCGCGCCTTTGGTGCCGTTCCAACGTCATTCGCCAACGTCGTATGAGGCCGCTATGAAGATCGCGGGCAAGGCGGGAACCCTGCGACGGCAAGTCTACGAATGCCTGCTCGACCAAGGGCCTTCAACCGATCGCGAGCTCCAACTCTACCTCGGGATGGCAGGGTCCACGCAGCGACCTCGCCGTGTTCGGCTCGTAGAGCTCGACCTAGTGCGCGACTCCGGGCGCAAGCGGACCCATGAGGGTAGAGCCGCTACCCTGTGGGAAGTCGTTGAATGAGGACGACGGGACGGCCAAGGTTGGACGCCGCTCCTTTCGATGTGAGCCTGCTCACTCGAAGCTGTGAGCAGTGCCAGGGTGTCTACACAAAGCCAGCGATAGAGCCCTGGTCACGATGGCTCGCTAGGAAGTATTGCAGCACTAGTTGTTACCAGAGGAGTAGAGATAGCTGTACCCGAAGTTCCTTCACCCTAAGATCCGCGCATCGCGTGGAAGGAGAGTCAACATATGGACGACGCTGACATCGCTACGCTCACTGAAATGGTGGGGCTGCACACGCATCTACTCGCTCGAGGACACCAACTCGCGGCTAGGAAGACGCGCTACGCTCTGGTCGCGTTCCTAGAGTCTACCCTCGAGGCTATGAGGGTGGAGGACGGGGGCAAGGCAAGCCCGCCTTCAGCAGCGTGAGGCGAAGGGGTCGGTGTTCGGGGGAGAAAAGGG
>Ga0302117_10000147_pt1 | contig 27023 bp, 27 predicted proteins | sample AG5_322_MG_FD_203112 | JGI IMG/M metagenome (GOLD analysis project Ga0302117, IMG submission 203112) | Marine microbial communities from Western Arctic Ocean, Canada - AG5_32.2 | ecosystem: Environmental > Aquatic > Marine > Oceanic | place: Canada: Western Arctic Ocean | collected 2017-10-01 | reverse complement strand
GGTGGAGCGACGGATCTCGACTCTCGCCGATCGCAGCCGTGCGCTGATCCACAACCTCGGGGGCTATCCCGGCGAGATGGTGTCGTTCGTGGGGATCGTCGGTACCGAGCTGGGCTGAGTAGCGCCCGCCGATCGCCCGATCGATCAGGGGGCGATGGCTGCCCAGGCCTCGACCACGGCGGTGTCGCCGAAGTATTCGAGGCCGGGTCGGAGGCGGTTCCACATGAACAGGTTCAGGTCCGACGCCGTGCCCCTGACGGCGACGTCGCCTTTGCCGTGCTCTCTGGTGACCTGGAGCACGCCATCGACGGTACGCACCATCCACTCCCCGTCCCCGTCGGTCCGGTGCAGGTGGAGCGAGCCTTCCGGGTAGTCGGGGACAGGGCCGCGGAGACGCGAGCCCCATGCCACCTCGAGCGCTTCTGCAATGCCATCCATGGCCAGGTCGGCGTCGAGGGGTTCGGCATCGCCGGTGGCGTTCTGCGCATCCCAACGGTGGACGGCCGTCTCGTGCGCCATTCGACGCTGGATCCATGCCACCGTCCGGCCTTCCTCGGGGCACCAGTTCCATGCCGGTGCCGTCGGATCGGTCCCGGTCAGGATCTCCAGCAGCGAGTCCAGGATCTGGTCCGGTGTTGATGTGTCGTCAGGGTCGGGGCGGGCGGGCCGTTCGGTCGATGCTGCCGAAACCTGGGCGGCCATGAACCCCCACACGTTGCCCATGTGGTCGGCGAGGTCGTTGCCGTCCCAGTCGGGACAGTGCTCGATTCGAGCATCAGGGGTGGTGCCGACGGCGGCCAGCAGGGCGCGGCCCTGATCCCGGATGGCGGAAAGGTACTCGGAAGGTTCCATTGCCGGAGTCTGGCCTGATCCGGTCCATGGCGACCAGTCGCCGGAGACCGGTCGCCCGGCGGCCCACCGGGCTCAGGCGTCAGGTGGCGCATCCTGCTCGCGTAGGAATGCCTCCAGTTCGGCGGCCAGGTCGTCGCCGCTGGCCATGAGGTCCTCGCTCTGGTCCACCTGGGACTCGAGGCGCCGGACGTGTTCACGCACCTCGGCATCTCCGGCGACGGCCAGCTCCACACGTGACTGCCACTCGGTAGCGGGACCATCCAGGTCTGCGTGGGCGGTGTCTATCCCGCTGACCTGCTCGAAGCGGCGCAGCAGGGCACGGGTCGCCTTGGGGTTGGGGGAGTCCGGCAGGTAGTAGGGGACCGACACCCGCAGGGAGATGACCGGAATCCCGGCCCGGTCGAGGGTGTCGTGGAGCACGCCGACCACGCCCGTTGGGCCCTGGTATGAGGGCCGGTCCAGACCCAGCCGGTCGGCCAGATCGCTGTTGGTGGAGCTGCCGGTGACCGCCGGCGGTCGGGTGTGGGGTGTCATGCCGCTCATGGATCCGAGGGTCACGACCAGACGTGAACCGGACCTGGTGGCAGCCTCGAGGAGGGCCTCGGTGAAGGTGCGCCAGCGGAGGTGGGGTTCGATCCCTGAGACCAGCACCAGGTCCCGCTGGCCTTCAGGCGTGCGGACGGCCAGCACCCGGTTCGAGGCCCATCGGATCCGGCGGACGTCGTGCTCGTCGAACTCCACGACCGGTCGTTCCTGGGTGAAGTCGAAGAACGTCTCCGGGTCCACGTCGCCAACCTGCATGCTGTCGAGGCGTTCGGCCAGCCACTCGACGGCCGAGGTGGCGGATCCGGCGGCGTCGAAGAGCCCGTGGAAGGCCACGACCAGGATGGGCCTGTCCAACCCGGTGGTGAACTGGTCGTCGGCGGTCCACCGGAGTTCGTCCATCCCTACAGGTTCGCAGATGCAGCCGTCAGATCAGGGACCAGCGCCGGGATCATGCCGGGTCGGGCCTACCGGAGGTCTCCGTGGGAGCATCCGCAGGTGACGATCGCCGGGGACCACCACCACCCGTACAGGTGGGTCCTGTTCATGGGCATCTGCGGCGTCTACTTCGCCTTCGGGGTCGTGGCCATGTCGATCCCGCCGCTGGTGGGCGACATCCGGGCCGACCTCGGCCTGAGCCGTGGTTCGATGGGCCTGGCGCTGGGCGCCTGGCAGGTCGTCTACATAGTCAGCGCACCCGTGGGTGGGCGCCTCATCGACCGGCTGGGAATCCACTACGGGATCCTCCTGGGTGGACTCGTGGTGGCAGCCAGTGGTCTGGTCCGGGCGGCCGCCGGTGGCTTCGGCACCTTCTGGCTGGCCATAGCCCTATTCGGGGTGGGAGGTCCGCTCATATCGGCCGGTGCCCCCAAGGCCGTGGGCCTGTGGTTCGCCGCGGAGAGGGAGCGCCGTCTGGCCATCGGCATCTACAGCACGATGCCGGCGATCGGAGGAATGGCGACCCTGGTGTTGTCCAACTCGGTGCTGATGCCGTTGACCGGCTCGTGGCGGGCCACCGTCGTCATCGAGACGGGGCTGATGGTCGTGGCCCTCGTCGTCTGGCTGGTCGTGTCGGGTCGCGCACCCGAGCCGCCTGTGGCCGTGACCTCCAGGGGGGGCTCGGTGGCCGTCGGGCGTCGGGGCCTGCTGGTCAGTTCCGAGTTCAGGCTGGTGCTCCTCCTGGGCCTCGGGGTGATGTTCATAACCCACGGCCTGGGCGGCTGGATGCCAGAGGTCCTCAGGGAGCACAGCGGGTTCTCTGCCATGGCGGCCGCCAACTGGGTAGCGCTGGGTGGTCTCGTGGGCGTCGTTGCCTCCCTGGTGGTTCCACGTCGCACCGAGCGTCACCGGCTCCCTTCGGCGATGGCCATGATCCTGGTGGCGGTCGCGGTGGGGGTGATGGCCGTGGTCGTCCTTCCGACCATGCTGGATCCGATTCCGGTGGCCATGGCCGGGTTGCGTTCGGCAATGGTCCCGCTCGTGCTGGTGGCCCTCATGGAGTCCGACGCCGTGGAGCCGTCCAACACCGGTGTCGCATACGGCCTCTGGTTCGCCGTTGCCGAGATTGGTGGCGTGACCGGTCCCCTGGTGCTGGGCCGCGTGGCCGACACCTCCGCCGGCTTCGGCGGGGCACTCCTGCTGGTGGCCCTGGTGTGCGTCCTCATGCTCGTACCTGTCCGGCGGTTGCGACGGTTCACCGATCAGGATCTTCACCGGTGATCGGCGTCCGGGATAGTTTCGATAGCGGCCTGATGGTCGGACCGGCCGATTCGAAGCGCCGGGTGGGAGCCCCATGACCAGCAGCGACGCGCGGACCGATCCGACCGGGGCGTACGCGGGCTTCGGCGGCGAGGTCGGGCGGATCATGTCCACGTCGACGCCGGACTGGCCCGAGCCGCCCACGGCTCCGGACGGTTCACCCAACGTCCTGGTCGTGCTGGTGGATGACCTGGGCTACAGCGACGTCGGGTGCTACGGCTCCGAAGTGGACACCCCGAACATCGATCGGCTGGCCGCTGAAGGCCTGCGCTACACGAACTTCCACGTCAACCCGATGTGCTCACCCACACGGGCATCGCTCCTCACAGGGCTGAACCACCACCTGGCTGGCGTCGGCACCGTATGCCACATGGAGCCGGGTTTCCCCGGCTACGCAGCGTCGATCCGTGACGACGCCGTCACGATGGGAGAGGTCCTACGAGACGCCGGGTGGTCGACGCTCATGGTCGGCAAGTGGCACCTCTGCCCGGACTCCCAGCTCACCGAGGCCGGCCCCAGGAACGGTTGGCCATGCCAGAAGGGCTTCGACCGCTTCTACGGGATCCTGGACGGCTTCACCAACTTCCACCAGCCTCACCGCCTCTACGAGGACAACCGGGCGCTGGACATCGACGACTACCCGGTGGGCTACTACTTCACGGACGACCTGACCGACCGGGCACTCGACATGGTCCGTCAGGTCCGCGATGGCCACCCCAGCCGCCCGTGGTTCCTGTACTTCTCCCACGGGGCGGTCCACGCCCCGCTTCAGGCCAGGGCCGAAGACATCGAGAAGTACCGGGGGCGCTACGAGGCCGGCTGGGACGAGGTCCGTCGCCGACGCTTCGAGCGCCAGAAGGAACTCGGGATCATGGCTGATGATGTCGTCCTGCCGCCCCGCAACACCGAGGAGAACTACGCCGTGAAGGCGTGGGACGACCTTTCGGACATGGAGAGGGAGGTGTTTGCCAGGTACCAGGAGGTCTTCGCCGGCATGGTCGACAACGTCGACCAGAACCTTGGGCGTCTCCGTGAGGGCCTCGAGGAGATGGGCGAATGGGAGAACACCATTGTCGTGTTCACCTCTGACAACGGCGGCAGTCGGGAGGGGCTGGAGAACGGCACATCGGCCTACTTCCGCACGCTCATCAGCCAGGTGCGGACAAATCCTCTGGACTCAGTGGAGTTGGACCACTCGCGCATGGACCTGATGGGCGGGCCTCAGACCCTTCCCCACTACCCGTCCGGCTGGGCCATGGTCTCCGGCACGCCGTTCCGGCTCTACAAGATCAACACCCACCAGGGCGGTCACCAGGTGCCGCTGATCGTCTCGAAGGGCTCTGGCCTGTCGGACGGGGGTGGGATCCGCCGCCAGTACCAGCACGTCACCGACCTGCTGCCCACCATCCTGGACCTTGTCGGCGTGGAGATGGCGACCAGTAAGGGCGGGAGGCCCGTGCCGGCCCCGGCCGGCGCCAGCTTCACGGCCTCGATGGGCGACGTCTCGGCGGCAAGTACCCATCCCGAGCAGTACTACGAGCAGATGGGCCACCGAGGCATGTACCGCGACGGCTGGTCGGCGGTGGTCTGTAGAGAGGCCCGCACGCCGTTCAGCGAGGAGGTCTGGGAACTCCACAACCTGGCGGAGGATCCGACCGAGAGTCGGAATCTGGCCGACGAGTACCCGGAGAAGGTGGCCGAGCTGGTCGAGGCATGGGAGCGGGCCGCCTGGGCCAACCAGGTGTTTCCCCTCGACGAGGGCAACAACGTCAAGAACCTGTTGCGGCCACCGTGGAACGCCGACACGGAGGCCGAGGCCCGCTTCCGCCCCGGCAGCCCGACCACCGAGCGCTACCGGTCCCTGCAGCTCGTGAACTCCCGCTCCTTCGAGGTGGAGGTGTCCCTTGAAATGGCTGACGGCGACAGCGGCACGCTCGTGGCCCACGGCGACCAGGGTGGCGGCTACGCCCTCTACGTGGTCGACGGCCGCCTGCTCCTGGCGTGGAACGGCTACGGCTCCATGACCGAGGTGGACGGTGGCCGGTTGGCTGCCGGTACGTCCTCGATCATCCTGGCGGTCGAAGCGGTGGGGAACATGGTCGTACACGCCGAGCTGAGGGTGGACGAAACCGTCGTGGCCGCTGCCCGGGACCTGCCGGCGCTCACCGCCATGGCACCGTTCCAGGGCATAGACGTGGGAGTCGACAGGCGTTCGCCGGTCTCATGGTCGATCCGGGAGGCACACGGAACCTTCCGGTGGAGCGGGACCATCCACCACGTGACCTACCGTCCGGGGGAGTTGGCCCCGGACGCCGGGCGGCGTTGGCTTGACGTCCTACGCGAGTCGGGGACTAAGTACGAGTAGGTGCCCCGGTTACCTCCGGGGCGGACGGGAAACGGAGTCGAGCATGGACCTTCAGGAACTGGTTTCCCCGGACCACACGGCGTTGTGCATCGTGGAGTGCCAGAACGGCGTGGTCGGTCCGGAATCCAGCATGCCTGCCGTGGCCGAGGCCGTGGCTGCCGCCGGGCTGCTGCCCCGCCTGGGTGGCCTGGCCGTGGCGGCCCGTTCGGCTGGCGTGAGGGTCATCCACTCCACGTTCCAGACGAGGGCCGACATGTGGGGTGGCAACCGGAACTCCCGACTCTTCGCAGCCGGAAGGAAGGCCGACGTGCAGCAGCTGGTCGGTACACCGGCCGTGCAGCCGGCACCCGAGCTGGCCTTCGACCCGGATGCGGACGTGATCGTGCCCCGGTCCCACGGACTCTCGGCGGACTCGGGATCAGGGCTCTCGGCCATGCTGGGAAACGAAGGCATCACCACCGTCGTGGTGGTGGGCGTGACGCTGAACCTGGCTATCCCCAACACCGTCCTGGACCTCGTCAACGCCGGCTTCCAGGTGGTGGTTCCGACGGACGGCTCGGTGGCCACCGCCGATGGCTACGGCGACCAGATGCTCGCCCACACCCTGGCCTACGTATCGACCCTCACCGACGTGGTGACCCTCACCGAGGCGTGGCTGCAGGCCTGATCGGACAGGACCTCAGCGCCGACGTCTGCGAAGGCCTACAGCCAGCGAGACCAGGATCCCGACCAGGACTCCCTGTTCGACGCGCGGGCTCAGCGCCAGGGTGGCGCAGAACGTGATCCAGGCCACGACCGCGTCCGCCGGTGATATCCGGGCCATCCGGAGGAGTCGGCCGGGTTTCACCAGGCCGATCACGGCAGCGATGACCACCCCACCGAGGGTGGCGCGTGGGAGCGGTGCCAGCACATCGGCGAACGGCAGGAAGGCCAGGACCGTGATTCCCGTCACCATGCCGGACCAGCGGGTGCGGGCTCCGGCCAGACGGTTCAGCGAGGAGCGGCTGAAGGATCCGCCCACCGGGAAGGAGCCGGAAACGGCAGCGGCCACGTTGGCCACCCCCTGGCTCACGAACTCCCTGCTGGCGCTCCACCTCTGGCGATCCTCCTCGGCGAACACCCGGGCAATGGATGCCGGCTCGGCGAAGCCGACCAGGGCTATGAGGATTCCCCCGACCAGCAGCGAGCCGGTCGATCCCCACGGGAGGTCCAGCGAGAGGACGGGAAGGCCCGTGGGAACGTCGCCGACCACAGGTCCTGAGTAGTCGGTCAGTCGGCTCACGATGACGCCACCGCCGACGGCGATGAGGGCCCCGGGGAACATCCGGTGCACGACCCTGCGACCGGCCAGCACGAGCAGAACCGTCGCCGCGGCGATGGCCACCGACGCCGTCTCCCAGGCGACGGGATGGCCGAGGGACCAGCCGGCGCGCCAGAGCACCCCTCCGGCGGGTGTTGCCGTGCCGAGTGCCTTCGGGAGTTGTGAGGCCAGGATCAGGATCGCCGCGGCGGAGGTGAAGCCGGCGACCACCGGATCGCGCATCAGGTAGGTGACTACGCCCAGGCGGAAGAGCCCGAGGAGCAGGCGGGTGACCCCGACCACGAGTGCCAGCAGGGCGGCGAGGGCCACGTAGTCGGCGCTTCCGGGGTCGGCCAGGCTGGCCAGGGCCCCGAAGGTGAGCAGGCTGGTGAGAGCCACAGGCCCTGTCTGGAGGTACGGCGAGGAGGCGAACAATGCGGCCAGGATCGGAGGTAGGGCCGATGCGAAGAGCCCCAGGTGGGGTGGCAGCCCTGCCAGTTCGGCGTACGCCATCGACTGGGGGATCAGCACCATTGCGACGCTCAGCCCGGCCAGCAGATCGGCTGGGGCCGGTCGCCCGGGCGGCTCGGTCAGGGCCTCGGCGCTGGCTCCATCGGACACCCCGGCACCCTAGGTGCCCGGTCGTCGGTCCCCTTCGCCGGATCCGTTCAGGGCCCTCTCCGCTTACCCCAGATGGCGGGACCGGTCGGGTCGGCGCGATTGCGGGTGGCCGTAGCCTCGGGCCATGGATGAAGGGCGGGGCGACATTCGCGACACCGGGACGCCACGTCATGAGATGGCAACCGATGGCGTGCCGATCAGGTCGGCTGCCACGATCCTGCTGGTCGCCGACCGCCCGGACCTGCAGGTCCTGACCCTGCGGCGGACCGATGCATCGACCTTCGTGGCCGGCCACACCCTGTTCCCCGGTGGGGCGGTGGATGACGGTGACCACGATCCACGCTGGCCGTCCCTGGTGACCGGTCTGACGGCCGTCGAGGCTGCGGAGCGCCTCGGCGTGGCCGACGGCCTGGGGTACTGGACGGCGGCGGTCCGCGAGACGGTGGAGGAGGTCGGCGTGGCGGTCGGGACCACCGATCCGGCACTGGCAGCCCGCATGGTCGCGCACCGCCATGACCTGGAGGCGGGGACGGTCGGCCTGGTGGACCTCGTCCACGACGGAGCCACGACGCTGGAGCTGTCCGGCATCCACGCCGTGGCCCGCTGGGTGACGCCCATGCCCAGCATCAAGAGATACGACACGTACTTCTTCGTGGCCGCCGTGGATCCCGATGTCCGACCGGTGGTGGACGGCCGCGAGGCGGTGCACGCCGAGTGGTGCACGCCGATCGACGTGCTGGAACGGTGGCGTGACGGCCAGCTCACGATGATCAGCCCGACCATTGCAATGTTCCAGCGGCTGGCCTCCTATGGGACGGCCGCTGGGGTACTGGCCGCGGCGGCGGCCGGTGGGCCTGCCAGGAGGGCACGGATCCTGGACGACTCGACCACCCCCGTGCGCTTCGAGGGGGACCCGGGCTTCGACGAGACCGGCACACGCGAGAGCTTCGGCTGGATGTGGCTTCCCGCCGGGGACCGTCCCGATCCGACGACCGGGTGGGCCTGAACCGATCGTCGCCCGTAGAATTGGCAACGTGTCAGCCCCCTCCCACGTTCCGACGCCTGCGGTCCGTTCCACCGGCCCCGCATACTCCGGTCCGCTGCGTCGACTCGGCCCATGGCGGGCCGGTCGCCCCGGCGAGGTGGTGGACCTTGGCGGCCAGCCCACCGGGACCAGTCTCGGCAACCAGGGCCCGGACCAGGGCTTTGCGTTCCGCCTCGCCAGGTTGTTCGTGGGGCGTCTCCGCCCTGGTGCTGGAGAGCGGATACCCGACGTCGTGGCCGGCTGCGTGGGCGTGGCGCTGAAGCGTGCGGCCCTGTTCGGCAGGGCCCCGGTCGCCGCCGACCTGGAGGTGGCCTTCGGCCTGTTCGGGTTCCTGGAGGACCCGCCCACCGGGGAGCGCCTGATCGAGCGTCGTCGCCTCTTCGCCGAGGCATCCCACCACCACCACTACTCCGAGGTGCGACGCATCGTCGATCTCGTTGCGGACAGTGACCTGCGTCCGAATGCTGCCGCCGACGCACCTGCCCGGGCGTCCTGACCGGCACGACCCGGACCCAGGTACACGGTGATCCGCAATCCGGCCGGACGGTCGGGCTCCCAGAAGGGGCGTGCCCTCGACTCGGTCATCCCGATCGCACTGTTCCTGGTGCTGAACCGCATCTGGGGCCTTGGTGCGGGGGTGGCTGGCGCCACGCTGTGGAGCATCAAGGTGGCGGTGGACCGCCGTCGCCGGGGGGAGTCAGTCGGCAGGTTCCTGCCATTCCTGGTCGGCTACCTGGTGGTCCGGGCGATCATCGGGATCCTCACGGACTCCGAGGCCGTGTACTTCGGAATCGGCATCGGCACGAAGGCTGCCGTCGGCGTAGCCCTCATCGGCACCGCCGTGGCGGGTCGACCGGTCCTGGCCCGCTACGCCCCGATGCTCGTCCCGTTCAGCTCCGGGACCATGGCCCACCCGCTCTACCTGAAGGTGATGGGCCGGTTGACCGTGTTCCTGGGCGTGTACCAGCTTCTGACGTCGGTCTGGGATGTCTGGTTGTTCAACCGGACGTCGACCGACGGCTACGTCCTGATCCGCTTCGCCGTCGGCTGGCCGGCCGGCACCCTCGCCATGATGATCGCCTTCGCATACGCCGACAGGGCCCTGCGGCCCATACCGGACTACCCCGGGATCATGGAGCTGATGGATGGCCCGTCGGAGGACTGACACGCCATGCGAATGGGTCACCGGGTACCCCCGGTGGGAGGATCAGGTCCGAAGACCATGGGGAAGACGATGAGGGAGACGACCTGATGGCTGATGGCGCACTAAGGGGCTACGGGGTGCTGGTGACCGGTGGCGGCACGGGAATCGGACGGGCCTGCGCCGAGGCGCTGGCCGCCGACGGCGCCGTGGTCACGATCTGTGGCAGGACCGAAGCCAGCCTGGCCGATGCGGTGGATGCCATCGGGCCCGGTTACGGAGGCAGCGTGCACCACATCGTGGCCGACGTGACGTCGGAGGACGACGTGCGTGCGGCCGTGGCCGCAGCCGTCGCCAACGCCGGGAACCTGCGCGGCGTGGTGGCCAACGCCGGTGGTGGCGGGGGCCTCGGGCCGTACAACGTCCAGGACCTGGCCCGGTTCGAGGCGGTCCTGCGCCTCAACGTGGTCGGCACGATGCTGTGCGTGAAGCACTCGGTTCCCGAGATGGTGGCCTCCGGTGGTGGCTCGTTCGTCGGAATGTCGTCGATCGCCGGCCATCAGAACCATCTCCACTTCGGTGCCTACACCGTTGCCAAGGCGGGGATCGAGGCCATGATGCGCAACGCCGCTGACGAGTTCGGTCGGTCCAACGTGCGGTTCAATTCCATTCGGCCCGGCTTCATCGCCACTGAGATGATGGACTTCGTGGCGCGTGACTCAGAGGTGTTCGCCAGCTACCTGCGAAACACGCCGCTGGCCCCGGCTTCTGATACCGGCGTCGGGGAGCCGTCCGACGTGGGCGCCCTGGCCAGGTTCCTGATCGGCCCCGAGTCGCGCTGGATCACGGGGACGGCCATCAACGTGGACGGCGGCCAGGCCCTGCGGGCCGGACCCGACTTCTCGTCGTTCGTCGCCCCAGGGCTGGGCGACGACGTCATGGCCGGCAACAGGCCCGCCGACGACTGACGCCACGCCGGCCGTCAGGCCGGGTCGAACTCCAGGTGTGCCTGACGCAGCCCGTAGACGAAGGCGTTGGGCATCTCCACCGGTGTGGTTCCCGGCTTCAGGCGCAGGTCGGCGACGCGCCGGACGAACTCCTCGAAGAAGACCCGGATCTCCAGGCGGGCCAGGGCGGCGCCCAGGCAGAAGTGGGTGCCGAAGCCGAACGCCAGGTGGTTGTTGGGCGTCCGGGTGACATCGAACGACTCGGGATCCTCGAAGTGCGACGGGTCCCGATTGGCCGATGAGTACATGAGGAGTAGCTGGTCGCCGGCCCGGACCGGGATTCCGGCCACCTCGGTGTCGATGGCGGCCGTCCGGCACATGTTGTGGATCGGCGTCACCCAGCGGATGAACTCCTCGGTGGCCACCGTCATGTCGGCGCCGCCACGCAGCAACGCCCACTGGTCGGGGCGCTGTGCCAGTTCCACGAGCGTGCGCGCTATCACGGTCCGGGTGGTCTCGGCGCCGCCGTCCAGCAGGAGTAGGCAGTCCGAGATCATCTCGTCCAGGCCGAAGTCGTACCCGTCCAGGCCCCGGCGCTCCCGGTCGATCCAGACCGTCATGACGTCATCCATGGGGCAGCCCTCGGTAACCGTGGGCTTCTTGGCCTCGTAGAGATCCGCTGCCGCCCCGGCGAACTCCATGGCCGCGGCCACCCCGTCATGGTCGTGGTAGCGGGGTCCGCCACCAAGGGCAATGGTCCGCTCCGACCAGTCCTGGAGCTTCGGCCACATCTCGTTACCGAACCCGAGCAGCAGCCCGATCATCTGGGCTGGAAGCGGCGCGGCGAGATCGGCGATGACCTCGGCCTCGCCGGCCGGCAGCACGGCGTCGATCAGGCCGGTGACCACGCCGCGCACGTGGTCCTCCCAGCGGCCGGCCGCCCGCGGCGTGAACCGACGGGACACCAGGTTGCGGCGGGCCGTGTGGTGGGGGTCGTCGAGCCCGATGATGGACCGGTCGGCGGCGATATTGGGCCGGTAGCCGCGTTCGGTGCCAGAGGAGATGAAGGTGGCCTTGTCCCGCTCGATGGTGACGATGTCGTCGTAGCGCGATACCCCAAGCAGGTCGTTGGCGGTGTCGTGGTGGATGGGATCATGCTGGCGGAGCCAGACGTAGGTGGGGTACGGGTCGGTGACGTAGAAGTCGCCGTCCAGTAGGTCGATGCTGCGCGGCTCGTCCGGGTCCATGGATGGATCGTACGGTCGTGTCATTGATCAACTGAAAGCGGGCAGCGGCCCGCGGCGTTCGACAGCGAGGAGGGGGCACCATGCGCGCGGTACGGACGGTTGACGGAGGGTTCCGGGTCGTCGAGGTGGACGATCCGACCGGCGACGGCGTGATGGTCGATGTGGCCTCCGCCGGCATCTGCGGCTCCGACCTGCACATGGCCGGATTCGGCCTCTCCAACACGTTCGGCCACGAGGTGGCCGGCCGCCTCTCCGACGGCACGGAGGTTGCCATCCGGCCCACGCTGGCCTGCGGCACCTGCGACCGGTGTGCGGCTGGCGCCGAGCAGCAGTGCCGGGCCATGGCGCTCTACGGCCTGGCCATGGATGGCGGTATGGCCGACCGGATCCTGGTTGACCCGGCATGCATCGTCCCGCTGGTGGGCGGTGTGCCAGTCAGCGATGCCTGCCTGGTCGAGCCGATCGCCGTGTCGGTGCACGCCGTGAACGTGGCCGACGTGCAGCCGGGCCAGCGCGTCCTGGTGGTTGGCGGAGGGACCATCGGCCTGACCGCGGTGGCTGCGGCCCGTCACCTGGGCGCCGAGGTGGATCTGTCTGCCCGCCATGCCCACCAGGTGGCGGCCGGTGAACGCCTGGGCGCTGGTACGGCTGCGTCGGGTGAGTACGACGTGGTCATCGAGGCAGCCGGCACCGAGAGCGCCCTGGTGGCGGCGATCGACCATGCCCGTCCGGGTGGGACGGTGGCGATACCGGCCGTCTACTGGGAGGGGATCGCCATCCCGAACGTCATGTCCATGTTTCTCAAGGAGGTCAGCCTCCGGCCGTCGTCCATGTACGGCTGCTCCGGCCGGCACGGGCCGGACGTACGTGAGGTGGACGAGGCGGCGGCGCTCCTGGCGGCGGTCCCCGAACTGTCCGAGGCGGTTATCACCCACAGGTTCTCCCTGGACGACGCCCCCGAGGCCTTCCGGGTGGCCGCCGATCGTTCCGCCGGGGCCATCAAGGTGGTGCTGGAGCCTTAGTGCAGGGCCGTCCAGATGGCCGCCAGAAGGCGGATGACGGTGTATCAGGCCAGGGTCATGGACGGGAGCGGGTAGCGGCTCTCGCGTGAGAACACCTCGCGCACCAGCGGCTCGAAGTCCTCCAACGCCATCTCGTCGTAGTTCCGCTCGAAGCAGTTCTGGTCGTACTCGGCGCAGAACGCCGCGCAGTCGTCGAACCACTCGTGCTCCCGGAACTGCTCCCTGGCATCGGGGTCGGCGCCCAGGTGGTGGAAGTAGTAGTACCCCTGGAATACGCCATGGTGCCGGACGATCCAGTGGGTGCGCTCGTCCACATACGGCCTCAGGATGTCGGCGGCCACGGCACTGTGGTTCTCCGGGGCAATGGGGTCGCCCACGTCGTGCAGCAGGGCGGCCACCACCATCTCGTCAGCCTCGCCGTTGCGTAGCGCCCGGGTGGCGCTCTGGAGGCTGTGGTGGAACCGGTCCACCGGGTAGCCCAGCATCGGACCGGCCATGGCCTTCAGGGTGGCCAGAAGGTGGTCCGTTAGGTGTGCCGCCTTGTGGGCCACCAGCTCGCGGCAGATCAACTCGTAGTCCTCCGGGGTGCCGTCCACCATGTGCTCGAAGCCAACTGTCTCCATGGGACGGAAGTCTGACAGGTTGGCGTTGCGCCGCAAAGGAACCGGAGTCGACGGCACGGGCGTGGGCCGGAGCTCGCGAACCCGACCGGTAGGGTCGCCGGCGTGCCAGCGGTCGCCGTCTCCAGCCTGACCAGGTCATACGGCGAGGTGCTCGCTGTCGACGACATCTCGTTCACCGTGGAGCGTGGTGAGGTGTTCGCCCTGCTGGGTCCCAACGGAGCAGGCAAGTCGACAACGCTCGAGATCCTCGAGGGCCACCGGCACCGTGACGCAGGCACGGTCGAGGTGCTCGGTCGGGACCCAGCCGATGGTGATCGGGAGTTCCGGGACCGCATCGGGATCGTCCTCCAGGAGGTCGGGATCGAGCGGGAGCTGACCGTGCGCGAGGTGCTGGAGCACTACGGCGCCTGTTACACGCGGCGCCTGGGAGTGGACGACGTGCTGGACCTCGTGGGCCTCGACGGCCTCGGCGACCGGCGTACGCATCGGATGTCCGGCGGACAGAAGCGGCGCATCGACCTGGCCACCGGCCTGATCGGCGACCCGGACCTGTTGTTCCTGGACGAGCCGACCACCGGCTTCGACCCGTCGGCGCGTCGCCAGGCGTGGGAGATGGTGGACGGCCTGCGCTCGCTGGGAAAGACCATCCTGTTGACCAGCCACTACATGGACGAGGTGGAGGCCCTGGCCGACCGCGTCCTGGTCATCGCCGATGGTCGGGTGGTCGCCACGGGTACCCCCGACGAACTGCGGGGCGGCGCCGAGCGCGACACGCTGATCCGGATCCGGTTCCCCGCCGAGGCGAGCGGAACCGTCGACGGCCTGTTGTCCGCGCTGGCGGGCCGGGCCTCTGTGCGCAACGGCGTGCTGGAGGTCAGGACCCCGGCTCCCACAGCCGACCTCCACCACCTCACGACGTGGGCGCTGGAGCGCTCCCTTGAACTTGACGGCCTGGAGGTGAACCGCCCCACCCTCGAGGACGTCTACCTGGACCTCATCGGTCACGGCGGGGACCCCGACGACCCCGAAGCCGGCGGGACCTCCGGTGGTTGACCGCTTCCCCTCCTCGATGGCGCTGCTGGCCAGACAGGTCGGCTACCAGAACCGCCTGTTCAGGCGGACCGCCATCTCGGCGTTCTTCACCCTGGCGTTCCCTCTCATCTTCCTGCTCCTCTTCGGGGCGATCTTCGACGACATCCAAGTGGCACCCGGACAGGCGGTGGCGGCAGCGCAGTTCTACGCCCCGGGCCTGGCCGTGTTCACCGCCGTTTCGGCCACCTACACCAACATCGGGATTACCACGGCGATCTACCGCGACGAGGGGATCCTCATGCGGATCCGCAGCACACCGCTGCCACGGTGGGTCTACATGGGCGGGATCGTCGGATCGGCCGTTGCCATAGCGGTGGTCGGCTCGCTGGTGATGCTGGCCGTCGGCTTCGGCCTCTACGGCCTCGAGATGCAGGCGGACCGGATCCCGGCGGCCGTGGTCACCTTCGTGGTGGGGGTGGCCTCCTTCTCGATGCTGGGCCTCGCCCTGGCGGCAGTCGCCCCGTCGGGGCAGTCGGCACCGGCGCTGGCCCAGGCCACGATCCTGCCGGTGGCGTTCATCTCCAACGTGTTCGTGGTCGTGCCGGATCCGGCACGCTGGTTGGACGTCGCCGGTGACGTCTTCCCGGTGAAGCCATTCGTGGAGGCCTTCTATGCGGCCTTCGATCCGTTCCGGACAGGCTCGGCGTGGGAGCCCGACCTGCTACTGCGGATCGCCGCGTGGGGCCTGCTCGGGGCCATCGTGGTCGTCCGGCGGTTCCGGTGGGAGCCGTCCACGGGTACCGGCTCCGGTGGTGGCCGGGGCCGCAGCAGCCGGCGCTGACCCGGCGCCGAACTCAGCCCTCAAGCGCCGCCAGGTCGTCGGGGCCGTCCACGTCCCAGGCCAGATCGGGGTCCAGCAGGCTGCGCCATGCCAGCCCCAGGCGTTCCGCTTCGGCCACGTGGGCCGCGAACGAGCCCGAACCGTAGGCGAACCGGAAACCGGTGCCGGTGGGTACTGCTGCCACCGGAGTGCCGTCATGGTGGCGGTCCGGCACCAGCGTGATCCCGTCGAACCCGGCGCAGTGGTCCAGCCGGGTGGCGCGTGGCAGGTCTGCGTGGGCCACGACCACCATTGCCACCCCGTCGGCGGCAAGGGCATCCATTCCGGCTTCCACAGCGCGGTTCAGGCCGGGTCCCTCGACCCTGACCACGTCGGCACCCACCGATCGGGCCCAGGCATCCACGTCATCGTCGTCGCAGACCACGGTCACGGGGAGGGGAGCCGCAGCGGCCACCACGATGGCGGCCATGCTCCGGGCCAGGTCGGCCCGGGCCTCAGCGTCGAGGACCTCGGCGAGACGGCCCTTGGCCGCTCCGAAGGCCTTCACCGGGATCAGCACAGCCACGGTTCCGGACACCGGCGCAGCCTATGGGTCGATGCCGGGAGCCGCCGTTGCGTAGCGCGTCCGGGCGGCGCTGCGGCCGGGGGCACCGGGTAGCGGCCCGTAGGGTTGCGCCATGTCTGGCGGTGGCGCGGTATCGAGGGTGGCGGTCATCGGGGCCGGCTCATGGGGGACGACGGTTGCCGCCCTGCTGGCTCCCGTGGTGTCGACCGTGCTGTGGTCCCGGAGGGCCGACGTGGCTGCCGACGTGGCCGCCGGTCGCGGCAACCGCCGCTACCTGGACGGCTACGCGCTGCCCGCACAACTCGATGCCACCGACGACCTGGGGTCGGCGGTCAGGGGCGCTGACATGCTGGTGATGGGCGTTCCCAGCCACGGATTCCGCCAGGTTCTCGAATCGGTGGTGGACGCCGTCGGACCGGAGGTTCCCGTCATCAGCCTGACGAAGGGGTTCGAGCGTTCGACCGGGCTACGCATGAGCCAGGTGGCCGCCGACGTGCTGTCGGGGCGACCCGTGGGAGTCCTCACCGGGCCGAACCTGGCCAGGGAGATCCTGGAGGGGCGATCGGCGGCGACCGTCATTGCTGCCACCGATCCGTCAGCCGCAACTGCCCTGCAGGGACTGCTGGCATCCGAGCGGCTGCGGGTCTACACCAACGACGACCTGGTCGGCTGCGAGCTGGCTGGGGCGTTGAAGAATGTGATTGCCCTGGCCGCCGGGATGGCCGAGGGGCTCGACACGGGCGACAATGCCCGGGCGGCGCTGATTACCCGTGGCCTGGCCGAGATGACGCGACTCGGTGTCGCGATGGGCGGCGACCCGATGACCTTTGCCGGTCTGGCCGGCATGGGCGACGTCATGGCCACATGCATGAGCCCCCAGAGTCGGAACCGCTGGGTTGGCGAACAGGTGGGGCGTGGCGCTTCGCCGGAGAGCGTGCTGGCCGGCATGGACCAGGTTGCCGAAGGGGTTCGCACCGCCGCCGTCGCCTGCGAGATGGCCGCCACCGTGGGCGTGGAGGTTCCCGTCGCCGAGGGCGTGCGGTCGGTGTTCGACCTCGGCCGCTCGCCCACCGAGGTGTGGTCGACGCTCATGTCACGGCGGGCAGGCCCCGAGGTGTCGACCACCTGATGTCCCGGTTCACCAACCTTTTCCGGAGGCGTAGAACTCCGGTTCTGGAACCCGCAGGCACCCGCCTGGGTACCGACGATGGCTTCCGGGCCGTGGTCGACGCCCGGGCCTCCATCTATCCGTCCGGAACCCCGCGTCGGGTGGAGTTCTGGATCGGTGGTGAGGACCGCTGGTACGCCCCGGCCGTGGAAGCAGCCGTGCGCCAGGACCGGCCGGGGCCTGCACCAGTGCTGGTCACCCGCATGCGCGTGGCGGGTGGCGACGTGGTGGCTACGACCTGGGCGACCCTTGCCAGCGGGTCCTCAGGCGCTGCCGTCGTAGTCGAGCTGGTCAACGAGACCCCGGTTCCGGTGGCCGTGGCGGTGACCGTCCAGGCCGCTCAGGGTGGGGCGCTACGTCGCATCTCGGTGGACGGTCGGCGCCTTGAGGTGGATGGTGAAACGGCCCTGGTCGTGGACCGCGAACCCGGCCGCTACGCCATCGTGGATGCGGCGGACGACCTCTGGGAGACGGTGACCAGCGGTCGGGCGGTGCTCGAAGTGCCCGAACCCGTCAGGTGCCGGATCGGCGCCGCAGCCGGCGCTCTGATCGTCCCCCTGCCGCATCGTGCGGCCCTCAGGTTCGCGGTGCCGGCAGGCGACCTGGTGGACAACCCGTCGGCCGTGTTCCCGTCGGCGGAACGGGTCGCCGCCGGGTGGGCGGGTCACCTGGCAGGTGCGGCAACGGTGGACCTGCCGGACCAGTCTCTGGCGGACTCGGTACAGCGGAACCTCGTGGACCTCATGCTGGCGGACCCGACCCCCGCCGGAGCCGTGGAGCTGTGCAGGTGGGGTATCGGGCGTAGGGCGGTGGAGTGCCTGCTCGAGTCGAACGGTGCGCCCGGGGACCGTCTGGTGGCTGCCGCATGGCTCTGGATGCTGGATCGCGAACCCGGGTGGTTCTCCGGTTCCGGTGGGATCCCGCTGGAGGACCTGGTCCGGTCGGCCGGAGACATCCCGACAGACCGGTGGGCCCTGGAGCGGATGTCAGGGCTCTTCACGGCCCTGGGTGACACCCGGGCGGCCGCCGACGCCGGCGGACTGGTGGACGTGGCCGGACCGTCGAACCTGGTGGCGACCGATGCGGCCACGATCTCATTGCGCTCTCTGGCTGACCGCCTGGCGCACAGCTCGGCGGACGGGCTGGACCTGTTGGTGGACATCCCGGATTCCTGGTTGGGCGGCGGCGTCGAGGTCCACGGCCTGGCAACTCCGTTCGGACGTCTCGGCTACGCCGTCAGGTGGCATGGCGAGAGGCCTGCCCTGCTCTGGGAGTTGGAGCGTCACGATGACGGCCCTGTGGTGCTGCGGGTCCCGGGTCTGGACACCGCCTTCTCGACGGTCGAAGCGACCGGTGAGGTCCTGCTGGCAGCTCCGGCGGGTCGGGTGCCCCCACCCCGTTCCCCATCCGGCCCGGCGCCCGGGCCACCGCCCGGAGAATCTGGTGGTCCGTCCACCGCTCCATCTGCCGAGGGTGGATCGTTCTCCTAGGGTCGGGCCATGGCCGGTAGGACCCGAATGCGCTCAGCCCTGAGGGGAAGGGCCCCGGGGCTGGTTGCAGAACGCGACCTGTGGGACGCGGGCCACAGGGTGGTGGCGGGCCTCGACGAGGTGGGTAGGGGAGCCTGGGCCGGACCGTTGACGGTCGGGGTGGTGGTTCCCGACCGGAACCGGCGCATCACCGGGGTTCGGGATTCCAAGATGCTCACCGAGCCCGAGCGCGAGGCGTTGTTCGACCGCATCACCGGATGGGCCGAGGCGTGGTCCGTGGGCCACGCCAGCAACGACGAGTGCGATGACCTGGGCATGTCTGACGCCCAACGCCTGGCCGCCCGCCGGGCGCTCGACGGTCTGGGCGTCACCGTGGACCGGGTGCTCCTTGACGGCAACTGGGACTTCGTGGGTGGGGGCCGGGCCCGCACGATCGTGAAGGGCGACGCAACCTGCCTCTCGATAGCGGCGGCCTCGGTGCTGGCCAAGGTGACCCGCGACCGGATCATGCGTGACGCCGACGTTCGCTACCCGGGTTTCGGGTTCGCCCAGTCCAAGGGCTATCCCAGCCCGGTGCACCGCGCAGCCCTGGCCGAGCGGGGTGCCACCGGATACCACCGCCGAAGCTGGTCGTTCATGCACGGGCTGCCGTCCATTGGCGCGCCGCCCCGCGACAGGCACGGAGCCCCGACCCGCCTGTTCTGAGTCGTCTTCTCCCATGCGGGTGCGTGGTCGCTACCGTCTGATCCGTGCAGCGCGTCGTAGTACTCCTCTGGCTCCTGGTCGCCTGGACGGCCATCGTGTGGGTGGGTCGCATCCGTAATCTCATCGGCGACGACACCCTGGTGAACTGGGACAGGGCATGGGGGATCGTGGTCGCCCTCCTCTTCCTGGTGCTGGCCGCCGTCACCGCCACCCTGCCGCTGGGTCTCTGGCATCGCCGCCCGCTGGGCTCGACCCGACTGGTGGCGATCTTCTGCCTCTGGACGATCGCCTTCTGGAGCATTCGGGGTGTCGGCCTGCTGCTCGGCGACCATGAGGCCGGCTTCAAGGTCGTACACACGGTGCTGGCCGGCGTGTCCATCGGCCTGGCGGTGCTGTTGCAGCGGGCTGACCGTGCCGTCGCCGCTGGAGCGGTCGACTCGGGAGAAGCGGACCCTGAGGCGTACCGAGGCGCTGACACCGACCGCTAGCCTCACCACCCATGGGGCAGCCGATCACCGTCGTCCGCAGGCCGTCGTCGCGTACCGGCGTCATCCGCTTCGAGACCAACCGTTCCCTGACCGGTATGGGTCACGAGCGCTACCGGGCCGGTGATGACATAGCCGGCGCCACGCCGGCCGATGAGCTGGCCCGCCGCTTGTTCGCACGTGGCGGAATCGCCGGTGTCCACATGAACGGCAGCGTCGTCACCGTCGAGATGGCAGGCGCTGATTCTGACCCTGAGGGGATCGAGGAGATCATCGCCGGCCTCTACCTCTACTGGGTCGACGGTGTCGAGGTTCCCGACGACGACGAGTTGACCGACGTCGTCGGTTGATGCCCGCTGGGGCGCCGTAGGCGACCCGGGACCAGACTCGACACCCATGGGAATGCTGCAGGTCGACGTCCATCCCTCCGAGGTGGGTCTGGATGCCGACCGCCTGCGACGCGTGGCCGACTTCGCCGGGGCGTTCGTGGAGGACGGTCACATGGTGGGCACCGACGTGCTGGTCGCCCGCCACGGACGCGTCGTGCTTCGCTCCACGGCCGGCCTGGCTGACCGGGAGAACGCCGTCGCCGTAGCCGACGACACCCTCTGGCGGATCTTCTCGATGACCAAGCCGATCACGTCGGTGGCGGTCATGCAGCTCGTGGAGGAGGGCCGCCTCGGGTTGCGGGATCCGGTGGCTGGCGTCCTGCCGGAGTTCGCCGACCCGCAGGTGTTCGTGGGTGGGACCGCCGATTCTCCGGAGGTGGTTCCCGCCGATCGGCCCATCACCATTACTGACCTGCTCAGCCACACCTCGGGCCTCAGCTACTCCATTCTGGACCAGCACCCGGTGGACGAGATCTATCGACGGGCAGGCCTGGCGACGATGGAACGGGGAGGAACCCTGGCTGACAGGATCAGTCGGCTGGCCGTCCTGCCGCTCCGCCACCACCCGGGGACCCGGTGGTCGTACTCGATGGCCACCGACGTGCTGGGTCGCGTCGTCGAGGTGCTAGATGATCGACCGTTCGCCGACTGCCTCGCCGACCGGATCCTGGAACCGTTGGGCATGGACGACACGTCGTTCCTGGTCCCCGACGAGAGGGTCGGACGGCTGTCCTCCTGCTATGGCTTCGCGCCGGGGTCGGAACCGGCCCTGCTGGACGCCGGACCCACGAGCGCCTACCTGGAGCCGTCATGGCAAAGCGGCGGAGGTGGGCTGGTCTCCACGACAGGGGACTACCACCGGTTCTGCAGTGCGCTGCTGCGCGGCGGGGAGCTGGACGGGGCACGCATCCTGGGGCCGCGGACGGTCCGCTCCATGATGTCCAACCATCTGCCAGGTGGAGCCCACCTGGACCAGGTCGGAGACCCCCTTTACACGCCGGACTTCTTCGCCGGCTGCGGCTTCGGCCTGGGTTTCGCCACCGTGGAGGACCCGGCTGTCGGGAGGATCCTCGCCTCGCGTGGAGAGGCCTCATGGGGTGGCATGGCCAGCACGGCCTTCTGGGTGGATCCGACGGAGGGGATCCATGCGGTGTTCATGACCCAACTGGTGCCGTCGGGCACCCACGTGTCGCTGCGTTGGGACCTGCGCACGCTGGTCAACCAGGCGATCCTGGATTGAATGTGACTGAAGAGGTAGGCGTTGGACCGCACCCCGAGCCGTGGCCTGACGATGCCCGGCTGGACCCTGAGTTGCTGGCGGACGGCGACAGGCGCAACGTGGTGGACCGCTACAGGTACTGGTCGCGCGAGGCCATCGTGGCCGATCTGGACGGCCGACGACATCCGTTCCACGTTGCGGTGGAGAACTGGGAGCACGACTTCAATATCGGCACGGTGGTGCGCAACGCCAATGCCTTCATGGCCGGTGGGGTGCACATAGTGGGCCGTCGCCGCTGGAACCGTCGGGGTGCCATGGTCACGGACCGCTATCAGCACGTGACCCACCATCCGGACGTGGTCGACCTGATGGCATGGGCGGCGACGGCCGACCTGGCCGTCGTCGGGATCGACAACCTGCCCGGCTCGGTGCCGTTGGAGTCGACGGCCCTGCCGGAGCGGTGCGTGCTGGTCTTCGGACAGGAGGGCCCGGGGCTTTCCCACGAGGTCCGGGATGCGGCGACGATGGTCTGCTCGATCGCCCAGTACGGGTCCACCCGGTCTATCAACGCCGGGGTGGCATCGGGCATAGCGATGCACGCCTGGATTCGTCAGCACGCCGGCCAACCACCCATCTGAGGTCACGGCCCCCCCTTGCCAGTATCGAACATATGTTCGATACTGGGGCATGACTGCATACCACCGGCTTCCGGCCTCCCTGCTGGCCGAGCCTGACCCGTTCGACGACCTGGAGGTCGACGAGCGGGCCGAGCCGACCGGTGGGCCGTCCCGTCCAAGGTCCGTGCCCACGGTGGGCGAGGTCGCCGGTCGGATCCGACCCACGGTCCTGGCCGTCGACCGGACCCTGCCGGTGCTGCCGGCCCTCGCCGGGCTGTTTCCCGGGGGACTCCGCCGGGGCACCACGATCGGTGTCTCGGGTATGGGGGCCCGTTCCCTGGCCATGGCCCTGATGGTCCGGGCCACGGCTGCAGGATCCTGGGTCGCCGTGGTGGGGGACCCCGACCTGGGTCTGGCAGCGGCGGCCGGACAGGGCCTGAAAATGGAGCGCCTGGTGATTGTGGATGCTCCTGACCCGACGGGGTGGGGGCCGGTGGTGGCCACCCTTGTGGGGGCGTTCGACCTGATTGTGGTGGCGCCCCGGCACCGTGTCGGGGCGGTCGACGTCCGCCGCCTGGCCGCCCGCTGCCGGGAACGGGGTTCGGTTCTGTTCCACCTCGGAGACGGCCCGTGGCCGGGTCGACTCGATCTGCGTCTGGTCGTGGATGGGGCCATCTGGGACGGACCCGATGCCGGGCACGGCCGGCTCTGCTCCCGTCGGACGGTTGTGACCGCATCCGGTCGGGGTATGGAATCCACCGGTCGCCGCACGGAGCTGCTGCTGCCCGGCCCGGACGGGACGACCAGCGGAGCGTGAGCGGCACAACGACCGTCGATGCCGGTGTCCGGACCCTGGTGGTCCGGTGTCCCGACTGGCCGTTGACGGCCCTGGGGGTTGGGCCGTTGCAGCCTGCCCTCGTGCTGGCCTCCGGTCGGGTGGTGGCAGCCACGCCTGCCGCCCGGGAGGCCGGTGTAGCCCGGGGCCAACGGCTGCGGGAAGCCCAGTTCCGGTGTCCGGAGGTCCGGGTGCTGGAGCGCGACGATTCCCGGGAGGCCCGCCGGTTCGAGGCCGTGGTGGCAGCCCTCCAGGACGTCACCCCGTGGCTGGAGACGTGGCATCCGGGGTCGTGTTCCTTCGGGGTGAAGGGTCCGGTCCGCCTCTCCGGCGGTGAGGCGAACCTCGTGCGTAGGGCCGCCCGGCTGGCATCCGCTGCCCTCGATGACCTGGTGGGGTCGCCGGCCGGACATCCGGGGTGTGGGATCGGTGTCGCCGACGGGAGGTTCGCCGCCGGCCTGGCTGCCGGGATGGCCGATGCCTCGGGCGTGGACGGTGGCGGGGCGGTGGTGGTTCCGCCGGGTGGGGTGCCCGCATTCCTGGCCCCGCTGTCGATATCGGTGCTGGAGCGCCCGGCGCTGGTGGACGTCCTGGTTCGTCTGGGGCTCGACACCCTGGGGGCGTTCGCTGCCCTGCCAGCCGCCGACGTCGTTGCCCGCTTCGGGGCCGAGGGGCGTGACGCCCACCGCCTGGCATCCGGGATCGACGGGCGGCCACCGGACCCGGGACCGGTGCCGCCGGACCTGGCGGTGTCCGTGGCCTTCGACCCGCCGGTGGAGCGTGTCGATCAGGCGGCGTTCGCTGCCCGGACCCTGGCCGAGGTCCTCCACGGCCGGCTCTCGGACAGCGGTCTGGCCTGCACCCTGGTGCTGGTCGAGGCCGAGACGGAGCACGGGGAGCGGTTGGCCCGGCGCTGGCGGGACGAGGGGGTGCTGGGCCCGGGGGCGCTGGCCGACCGGGTGCGGTGGCAGCTGGAGGGGTGGCTCAACGGGCCGCCGGCGACCCGACCCACATCGGGGATCACCACGCTGGTCCTCACCCCTGACGAGGTGGTGCCGGCCACCGGCCGCCAGCAGGGGTTTTGGGGTGGGGCATCGGCGGCCGACGAGCGGGCGGCCCGGGCCTGCATCCGGGTGGAGGGCCTCATGGGCCCCGGGTCGGTGCGGGTACCGGAGTGGCGCGGTGGCCGGGATCCGGGGGAGTGCCTGGCCCTGGTGCCGTGCGTCCGGAGGGCGGGCGACGGCTCTGACGTCTCCGCCCCGGCGGTGCTCGCGGCGGCTGATGGGCCACCGTGGCCGGGGGCCCTGCCCGGCCCCCTTCCGGCAGCGGTCCACGTGGATCCGGTCAGCGTGGAGGTACGCGACGCATCTGGTCAGATGGTGGCCGTCGACGGGCGGGGAGTGCTATCGGCGCCACCGCACCTGCTGTTGTCGCCCCCCGGACCGGGTGGGTCGGTGGCTCGGGGGGCGGGGGACCGGGTGGTGGCATGGGCAGGCCCCTGGCCGTTGGATGAGCGCTGGTGGGATCCGGAACGCCGTAGGCGCAGTGCCCGTCTCCAGGTGGTCACTGCTGACGGGGCTGCCCGCCTCGTGGTGCTGGAGGGCGGCGTGTGGCGGGTCGCCGCCACCTACGACTGAGGCCTGCGCCCGGACCCGGCCGACCAGTGACCGGGCCGGGTTCGCGGAGTAGGTTTCCCGGCCACGGCGACGCCCGGGCCCGGGCCTCGCTACGCACATGATGGGAGAAGCGGTGGCCGAGCGGGAGGAGATGGACTGGACCGGCTACGGGACGGCGGTCCGCGAGTTGGCGAGGATGGTCGCCGACGATGGCTACCGGCCCCACATGATCCTGTGCATAGCGCGCGGTGGACTCTTCGTGGCCGGCTCGCTGGGCTACGCCCTGGCGGTCAAGAACCTCTATGTGATGAACGTCGAGTACTACACCGGCGTGGACGAGCGGCTGGACATCCCGGTGATCCTCCCTCCGTACGTGGACTGGGTGGATCTCGGCGACAAGCGCATTCTCATCGTCGATGATGTGGCCGACACCGGACACACCCTGGCTCTGGTGCGTGAGACGGCGCTGGCCCAGGTCGCCGAGGTGCGTTCGGCAGTGCTGTACCAGAAGCCGCAGTCGACGGTCGACTGCGAGTACGTCTGGCACTACACGGACAGGTGGATCAACTTTCCGTGGTCAACCGAGCCACCGGTCGTGGACCTCTCCTCGGCCGGTACAGCGGTACTCGACGCCTGAGGCGAGCAGGCTGTGACCTGGATTCAATCCTCCTGGATGAGGACGATGTGGCCATCTCCGTGGTGACCGTCGCCGAGCTGGAGGTGGGAATCCACCTTCCCTCTGATGGGCGCCGGGCGGAGCGACGCACCGCTGTCGAGTCGATCGTCAACAGCGTGTGGGTGCTCCCGTCCCCCATCTCAGGCGTGGATGGGCGCCCTGTTCTGCGACCAGCGCACCTCGGCCTCGAGCTGCGACCCGACCGCGATGAGCAGGTCCTCACGTCCATAGGCGGCGACCAACTGCACCCCGACAGGTAGGCCGTCAGAGGAGCCGAGCGGCAGCGAGATCGCTGGTTGGCCCGAGGCGTTGAACGGTGAGGTGAACACCGAGTAGGGGATGGATCCCTTGGAGCCACGGACCGGGTCGTCGGGGGTTGGGGTGAGCTGGCCAAGGCGGGGCGCCGGATCGGCCGTGGTCGGGGTGAGCAGCAGGTCGAAGTCCTCCCACCAGGTTGCCAGCGCCCTGCGCCATGAGCCCATGACGGCCTGTGCTCTGGCGTAGTCGGGAGCGGCGATCCCGCGGCCGCGCTCGGCGAGGAACCAGGTGCCGGGCTCCACGTCGTCGGCCGTGATTGTGCGCCCCAGCCTGGCACCCAGGGTCTCGATGCTCACGACGGCTCCCACGCCCCAGTTCAGGTTGAAGGCCCAGACGAGCTCCTTCATCTCCCCGATCTGTCCGAACGCCTCGGGCCGTGACTCGACCACGTCGTGGCCCATGTCGGCCAGCAGGTCGGCTGTCCTGCGGGTGGCCGCCTCGCAGTCAGCATGCGTGGGTACCCGGTGATTGTCCGGCATCAGGCCTATGCGGAGTCGTCCCGGATCCCAGCCGACCCTGTCGGCGTAGGGCCGTCCGTGGTCGGGGGCCACCACGCCGTCCCCGGGAAAGGGAATGGCGCAGGCGTCCAGGATCGCAGCGGTGTCGCGCATCGTGTGGGTCAGGGCATGTTGGCAGGAGAAGCCCCATTCCTCCTTCGGGCCCTGCGAGATCCGACCCCTGGATGGCTTGAGGCCGACCAGCCCACACATGGCTGCCGGGATGCGGATGGAGCCGCCGCCGTCGCTGGCGTTGGCGGCCGGGACCATGCCTGAGGCCACCGCTGCGGCGGCCCCGCCGGAGGATCCGCCGGGGCTGTGGTCGGGGTTCCAGGGGTTGCGCGTGGGGCCGTAGGCGTGGGGTTCGGTTGTGGCGACGAGGCCCAGCTCCGGCGTGTTGGTGCGACCCACGTTGATGAAGCCCGCCTGTTTGTAGCGGATGACGAGGTTTGAGTCGGAGTCGGCGGTGAACCCGACGTCCTTGAGAGCCTGCATCCCGCCGTGGTGGGGCTGGCCGGCCTCCTCGGCCCAAAGGTCCTTTATGAGCATCGGCACGCCTTGGAACGGCCCCGCAGGGAGGTCGTCGGAGGCTGCCAGCTCCAGTGCCTGTTCGAACTGGCGGTGGATGACAGCGTTCAGGTCTCCGTCGAGGCGCTGTATGCGGTCGATCGTGGCCTGCACGGCCTCAACCGCCGATAGGTCTCCGGCGCGGATCATGGAGGCCAGCCCGACGGCGTCGACCCGGGCCAGGTCATCGTCGTGGGTGGCCTGTCGGTTATCGGGCTGGGTGGCGTCGTCCATGGTGCTGGACCGTAGCGGTGGCAGCAATGGCAGCCCGGATCGGGGTGCCTAATCGCCGGCTTCGGCACGCTCCAGGTAGTTGTAGACGGTGAAGCGGCTCACCCCGAGGGCCTCGGCTACGTCCTCGACGGACTTCCGGAGCGTGAACGCCCCCCAGTCGTTCAGCAGCGCAACCGTTCCCTGCTTCTGGGACCGGTCCATCTCGACGCACGGGAGCCCGACCTCGTGCTCGGCCGCTGTCAGCAGCGTGTCCAAGGCACAGTGCAGGTCGGGTCGCCTGAGGCCACCGACCACCTCCCCCTCCC
>Ga0302117_10000146_pt1 | contig 27064 bp, 22 predicted proteins | sample AG5_322_MG_FD_203112 | JGI IMG/M metagenome (GOLD analysis project Ga0302117, IMG submission 203112) | Marine microbial communities from Western Arctic Ocean, Canada - AG5_32.2 | ecosystem: Environmental > Aquatic > Marine > Oceanic | place: Canada: Western Arctic Ocean | collected 2017-10-01 | reverse complement strand
GAAAACTATTGGAGCCGAGATCGATGCATGCGTACATAGTAAGAGAGTAGTGACAATTGGAGAGTGAGTGTGCGCCAAGCAAAATTTAGCCGTTACTCACCCGGCCTCTCTGAATAAGTAGTAAAACCGGAAGAGTCACAGCAGTGCTTTACTAAGCTCTATTACACTATATCGTCAGATGGGGCAGGAGTTTTAATGTGCGTGGGGTGCGCAACTAGATCATCGACTGCTGATAATTTTCTAGGCCGACCTTCTCTATCAGAGTGAGTTGAGCCTCTAGGAAATCAATATGCTCTTCTTCACTACTCAAAATTTCACTCAACAGATCACGACTCACAAAGTCACTGATAGATTCACTATAGGCTATGCCTTCTTTAAGGTCTGGGCAGGCGATAAGCTCAAGTTTGAGATCGCACTCCAACATTTCCTTGGTATTCTCACCGATCATCAATTTACCTAGGTTTTGAACGTTCGGAAGTCCTTCCAAAAATAGTATGCGCTGCATGAGTAGGTCTGCATGCTTCATTTCGTCAATAGACTCCTCGTATTCTTTCGCAGCCAATTTCTCCAGACCCCAATCCTGATACATACGTGAGTGGAGAAAGTACTGATTAATAGCGATGAGCTCATTGCCAAGCGCCTTGTTTAGGTGCTTGATTACGGTGGCGTCCGACTTCATAGATAGTTCCCTAATAACTGAATTGAAAATGACTTAGATGAGTTCTCGAAAGCTTCGCTTTTTGGCCAGAAAAAGTCAAGCCGAATCCTTGTAAGCCATTGATATAAAAGATAAAACTAAATGATAAGCAATTCCATTCCCATCACCGCGAGAACAGTGCTAGAGCATTCTTCGAAGTAGAGCAATTGATTAAAACTAAAGGGGAGAAATAGCGAGACTAGTGTACGAATAGGGGGACAGCCTAGGCTGCGTTCGTATAAAAGCCTGTTTTATGGAATTCTTTGACGATGGTCTGGGCGAGTTTGCCACATTTACCGCATTCGCTAGCAACACCAAGCTTCGCACGCAGGTCATTCATATTACTGGCACCATCACGACAAAGGTCGCGAATCTGGTTATCGGTAATCTGTCTACAAATGCATACGTACATGTCTTATCCTTAGTGGGATTTACACTTTAAATGATAATGAGAATGATTGTCAACTACATTCATATCTGTTAATTTAGCTGCACCTAACATCATCAGTTCAGTGACGTAAGTTATTGTTTTAAAAGAATAGAAATCAAATCATGCCGGAAACTACCCTCTCCACTGCAAAGAGCGGCGACCATTGCGTCGTACTAGAAATCGCCTCTGAGCCAGCAGAACTCAAGAGCCGCCTCTATTCTCTGGGCATTATTCCTGGCTCGATACTGAAATTACTCCGCTTCGCCCCCCTAGGCGATCCTATGCAAGTAAAGGTTGGCGGCAGTTTTATCAGTATTCGCAAAGCCGAAGCGGCAATCATCACCGTGGATATTCAGTAGCACATGCAGAAAATCGCACTTATCGGCAACCCCAATTGCGGGAAGACAACTCTCTTCAACGTGCTTACCGGAGCCAACCAAAAGGTCGGCAACTGGCCGGGCGTAACTGTAGAGAAGAAATTTGGTTATTTTGAGCTCGAAGATGAGTCGATCGAGCTGGTCGACCTGCCCGGCATTTATTCATTAGAACAAGACTACAGCGGTATAGATGAGAAGATTGCCCAAGATTATTTGGCACAAAGCGATATAGGCCTGATTATCAACATCGTTGATGCGACCAACCTCGAAAGAAGTCTGGTGCTGACACAGCAATTGATGGATCGCGGCGTCCCAATGCTGCTTGTCATGAATATGCTCGATGTGGCGCAGCAGCAAGGCATCACCGTCAGCGCAAACAAACTGGCCGATAAACTCCAATTGCCAGTGATTGAGATGATCGCTTCACGGAAACGAGGCATCGATGAGTTGCGTAGCGCGCTGATCAAAAAGATTAATAGCACTCCAGAAATAGTTAACAATCAGGAAGCGCAGCGATCTTCTGCTAGTACTGTTAATGAAGAAAAATTACTTCAGCGCTACCATCAGTCACGCAAACTCATCAATGGGGTTGTCGAAGTTTCGCCCACTCACCATAGCCTGTCCGAACGTATCGACGCAGTGGTTATAAATAGATGGCTTGGCATACCCTTCTTTCTATTAATGATCTACATGATCTTCACCATCGCTGTAAATCTTGGCGCCGTGTTCATAGATTTCTTCGATATATTGTTCGACGCAGTACTGGTTGACGGAACGACTTGGCTGCTGCGCGAAGTCTCCGCACATGAGGTGATAGTCACACTACTAGCTCAGGGCGTCGGCGGCGGCATAACGCTGGTCGCAACGTTTATACCTGTCATTGGCTTTCTCTATCTCTGCCTCTCCCTGCTGGAAGACTCCGGTTACATGTCCCGGGCTGCCTTCGTAATCGATAGAGCGATGAGCGGCATTGGCTTGCCCGGTAATGCCTTCGTGCCATTGATCGTCGGCTTCGGCTGTAACGTGCCTGCGGTAATGGCCGCACGAAGCCTGGGAAGAGACAGCGACCGGCTGATGACTATCGCTATGGCTCCATTCATGAGTTGTGGCGCACGACTGACCGTCTACGCGCTCTTCGCCGCCGCATTCTTTCAGGAGAATGGACAGAACATTGTATTCGGCCTGTATCTGTTAGGCATAGCACTAGCGATATTTACCGGCTGGATATTTCGCAAACAACTCTTTACCGATGAGATAACACCTTCGTTTCAAGAAATGCCTGCCTATCATGTTCCAATCATCCGCAATATTCTGCTCACGACTTGGTTTCGGTTGAAGTCTTTCATTCTTCGCGCGGGAAAGACGATCGTAGTGGTGGTGATTGGGCTGAGCTTTCTGAACTCTATAAGCACAGACTTATCTTTTGGCAATGAAGATTCAGAAAACTCTGTTCTTAGTGTAATAGGAAAGTCGATTACTCCGGCATTTGCACCACTTGGTATTGAAAAAGATAATTGGCCCGCAACAGTGGGCCTGTTTACCGGTATGTTTGCCAAAGAGGCGATCGTTGGGACTCTCGATGCACTCTATAGCGAATCGAACGCGGATGTATATGATGGCTCACCGCCCGACCTCATCGCTGCTGTTGGCGAAGCCTTCTCCTCGATTGGCACAGAGCTAGTAGCGCTAAGCTCGAGTCTGACCGACCCCTTGGGCATATCAATTGGCGATGTCAGCGACCTCGATGCCGTAGCCGACGAACAGGAAATTGAATCCTCGACCCTTACCAATATGGCCGCTCTCTTCTCCGGCCCATTTGCCGCATTCTGCTATCTGGTTTTTATCTTACTCTATGCTCCCTGCGTAGCCGTGCTCGGCGCGATTACTAAAGAAGCAGGCTGGCACTGGATGTTGTTGGTATTCGGCTGGAGCACTGGCCTAGCCTACATCACCGCTACGGTTATTTATCAGATTGGCACTTTCTCAGTAAACCCCCTATTCTCCTCAATATGGATAGTGAGCATGCTTACCATCTTGGTTGTCTTCATTGTCAATCTGAAGAGACTCTCGAGTAAGATGGTGCCCAAGAATCTCATCCCGGTTGTGCAAATAGTTTAGGAGAAAGAACTTGCAGGACTCAGTGCAACAGGGTGCCCGAATCCCTGTCCAGAAGTTTCTCGTGGGCGGGATTACGCTTCTTCTGCTAATCAAGATTTTTCTAGCTACTGCTCTCGACTTATACAGCGACGAAATTTTTTACTGGCAGGCATCGGCGAATCCTGCCATCGCGTACAGCGATCTACCCTTCATGACAGCATTGCTCATCGGTTTAGGTTCTGCCCTCGATTCATACAACACCCTCGCGGCACGAAGCCTATTCATCTTAATGGGGAGTTCCCTGCCGCTGCTTGTCTATTGGATTGCCAAGCCAATCACAAACCCCAAGCATGCAGTAGAGTCCGCCGCGTTAAGTTTGTGTCTACCGCTTGCAGGCTTCCTAGGCCTTTTGGCAGTGCCGGACGTTCCTCTCGTTTTCTTCGGTCTCTTGGCAATCGGCTTTTTCGAGCGAGCACTACGCACAGATCAATTATTACACTGGGCTCTTACCGGTTTGTTTGTGGCACTAGGCTTGTGCACGCACTACCGTTTCTTCCTATACCCCGCAGCCGCAATACTTTTCCTAACGTGCTTTACAGCGGCACAAACCCAATGGAAGAACCCGCGTCTATGGCTATGCATCCTTATTGCATGCCTTGGATTAATACCCACCGTTTGGTTCAACGTAAGTAACCAACTCAGCAGCGCGAGCTTTTATTTCGTAGATAGACACCCGTGGGAATTTCAAGCCTCCGGCCTGCTACACCTGTTTAAGCAAGCAGGCTTGGCCACGCCTGGGCTATATCTATTATTCGTCTATACGATAGTTCTGATGTACCAGAAGGCTAATCTCGGCGATCGCAGTGCGGCACTGCTACTCAGTTTTTCGCTGGTCAATGTACTAGTCTATTTACTGCTTGCTCCATGGACGGATGCGACCAGCACGTCTATTCACTGGCCTCTTTCCGGATACTTCCCCCTGCTCATCTACGTACCCTTTGCTCTACGCAGCACTGCGAGATTACTCGGCGCATATTTTACCGCACCTACCGCCCACCGGCTCGTCATCGCCATACCAGTTATCGGCTTTCTTGGCACCCTAACGGCGCTGTTCGGTGTCGGTTCTCAAGCTTTTCAATTACAGCTCCAACCACTTATTGGAACAGGCGTACTATCCAATAAAATGGCCGGCTGGACAGAATTTAACAGCCATGTAGATGAACTTTTGCGACACGAATTTACAGACTCACCGCTGCTGTTAACCGATAACTACTACACGCTCGCACAGATCGAATTCGCCGGACTAACACGCCAGGGCTTTACACTAGATGAGGAAAAAGCAGTCCGCGATGGTCGTATAACCCAGTATCAACTCTGGAAGAAAGACAGGGTCGGCTTAGAGCGGGTAGCAGCGGGCGAGTATCTATTTATAGCCGAGGACAGCACATTAGACACAGCGGCAAAACACGATCTACTCTCGGGCCTCTGTGCCAGAACTGAACGGTTGACTCATCTCGGGGAATTGAGCCTATTCAATGACGACAAACGATTTAGTTTTTATCGAGGAGTTGCACTACGCAGCACTGATAGTCTCGAGCAAATTCAGACATCGGCCTGCCCATTCCCCGCCATCGCCTGGATTGATACTCCCGTGCGAGGTGCCGAGCTAAGCGGGATAGTCGATGTGAATGGATGGGCATTCAACGAGGACATCGGCATTGAAAGCATCACACTACTCATCGATAGCGAAGCCATTGGCCGAGTCGATTATGGAGGAAGCCGCCCAGATGTTGTCAAAGTCATGCAGGTGCAGAGCGACCCCAACAGCCCCAACATCGGCTATGACTACAACTTCGATAGCAATCAATTGGACAACGGCTCTCATCAGCTAGAGATAGAGATAAAAAACCATCTGGGAATCACGCAGCGTTTCGGCGAGCGTACGGTTGAAGTAGATAACTAATGCGAACTAACTAATAGGGGCTTAGCACTTCGACTGCAATCTTCCATTCGTTGCTTTCAGTGAAGCGCCACAATCGCATATAGCTCGTTCGAAAACCCTGCTGTGTATCGTCCTGTAAGGTTTCCATAGTGCCATAGGTATAACCCACTTCCTTGGATGCAGATAGAAACCCACCCATATGAGAGAGGCTAATTTGATTCGTAGTTGATAACTGATTGTCTAAGAACGCACCATACACTGAACTTGCTGACTCGGCTCCTACAGCAGGAGCCATACCTGGCACATAGACACGTGTGTTTTCCAATCCGTAGCGAAGTAGCGCGCGCTGCCCACCACGAAAATTTATTGATTGTCCAAATAAGTTGTCGCGATCGATAAGCAACTGCATGTTGTTAGTTTCTGCCGTAGCCATGACAGGATGAGCAGTTTCCTCCAGCACGGGTCTGGTATCATCGAAATTTGGCTCCACTTCCAAACTCAAAAATCCAGGAATGACGGCCACAATATCTGCCATCAGTACCCAGCGATTCTCTTGTTTTTGCCAAATTGAAATAAGGTGTCCGAATTGACCAGGCGATTCATCCGCTCGAACAGTCAACGGACCAGCCGTCAAGCCCAAATCCCCAGCACGGGAAACATCAACATAATGCGCCTCCCAACTCATTTCCTGCGCGTTGCTTTGGAAGTTTTCAGAACTGTATAAATCGAGGGCGTCGACTGGGCCATCTCGGAAGACCGTAGACCCCTCCCCTAGAAATTCGAGAAATGCACCGGTCCTACCAATCTCCGCAGAGAGATCAGCGAAACTCTGATCGGCGGACATCAACTCTAACCAGTGCTGATATTGACTCACTTCTTGGTCTGGCTCAGACACCTCGCCGGATTCCGGTTCCTGCGCCTCCAACGTTATGAATTGAAAACCAAGCAGCAGCAGTATTAGCCGCTTATTCCAGCCTGCGCACCCTACCACTGCAATTTTTTTCCCGACCTTGAGCATGGTTCAATAATAGTCCTATTCTTACGCCTTAACTAGGGTGACTCTGACTAATTCTATGGCACCTCAGGCCTTTGGACTGCTCCTAGTCAAGACCTCTCTTTGGAGGCATGCATCCGCCTGTCAAAAAGGGACAACAAAGAAACCTACTTAGATCATCGGCTCATCAAACAGGGATACAATGGCTCGAGCCTTTTTAGTCAGAAAGCGATAGATCCTCTTTTTCGTGGTTCCAATGGAATCCCAAGACTCATCAACATGCTTGCCCACGAGGTCCTTATGGTAGCCTTCGGAAAAGACGACTATGCCTTGAATGACAAATGCATTGAACTTGCCGTAGAAGACACGGGAACCTTATAATCACCCATCTTCACATGATCTGGAAACTAAGCTATGCCCCAAGAACTCTGGCAACAACTCAAAACAGAGGCCCAGCAGGTCATACAGGAGGAACCCCTCCTAGCAAGTTATGTTTCCGCTTGCGTTCTAAATCACAATAGCCTGCAATCCGCCCTCAGCTTTATTCTCGCTAATAAACTATCCGACGATGTAATGCCAGCGGCGACCGTTCGAGAGCTGTTTGACAAAGCCTTCAGTGAGTCTCCAAAAACTATAGAAGATGCTTTGTGTGATATTAAGGCAGTATTTGAGCGCGACGCCGCAGTGAGCACACATCTAGCTGTCATTCTCTATATGAAAGGATTTCAATCAATTCAGGTTCATCGCCTAGCGCACTTCCTTTGGCTGAACAATCGCAAGGAGCTCGGGCTGTTCATGCAGAGTCAAAATTCCGAAGTATTTGGGGTTGATATTCACCCTGCCTGCAAGATTGGTCGCGGTGTCATGTTCGACCACGCGACCGGCATCGTAATTGGCGAAACTACTGTCATTGAAGATAACGTCTCGATTCTCCAGCAGGTCACTCTAGGCGGCACAGGCAATGAGAAAGGCGACCGGCACCCTAAGATTCGATCAGGAGTATTGATTGCAGCAGGAGCAACGGTGCTTGGCAACATTGAGATTGGCATAGGGGCAAAAATTGGCGCTGGTAGCGTCGTGCTAAGTGATGTTGAACCACACACAACCGTTGTAGGAATCCCCGCCAGAGCCATTGGTAAGCTTTGTACAGAGATGCCATCGGAAACCATGAACCAAAGCTTCTTGGACTAACACTCTTTGGATGGCAGGCAGCGATGCTGCTTTGCAATTTGATACGAGCGGTCTTAGGCAAACTAAGGTTGCACGTTCAATGAGGTGCTCGGGTCGTCAATGGCGAAATTGTATTTTATTCGACCCATCGCCTGCTGAGGCCCTCCGTTAACTAACTTTGGTCGAAAAGTCAAGCTGTTCAACTTCTCTAACAACCGGCTCTCTTCAGGGGGCGACTGCAAATAATGCGCAAGAAGTTCTGCCTGCTGGATCATGCTTACCGTGCTACTGAATCGATGGCTGTGCCAGCGAGACACCTTGTTCACTCCCGCAAGGCTGAAGGAAAACAGGGCGAAGTTTGAATTTTCGGCTTCACTACCCGCAGCATTGCTAGGGATTGGACTGCGCACATTCGGTAGTGCGGCAGACCATTCACTGAAGGACAAGTAAACTTCGGAATTTTCTTTACCTACCGTTACCATCCTGTTGCGTTGCGCCGCGACCGCCGTCTCCACGCTTGCGTAAAATTCTGTATCTGGTATCACCATTGGCTGACTAAAGAGTTCATTCGCCAGCGTAGCATCCACACCGGATGCTAATAATCCTTGATACGCCTGTCGGTATGTTTCTGTCGCAGCCTGCGGTTTGTTATAAAGAATATGCCAATCGGCGAGGTACACATTCGTCATCGCTATGGCTTCCGGGTCCGGCGACTCACTCTCGGCGTAGATCGAAAACAAATTGTCGACCAAACCCATTCCCGTCAGGTAAAAACTCTCATTTACGTCAGAACGATCACGTATGATACTCGAGCCTGGAGCTACCTGTCTCAACGAATAGCTGGTTGAGCCGCCCCGCCACAACGCAATCGTCTGTAGATGAAACTGGCGCAGCTGCTCGTAAATTATTGGCACGAGCCGCTCGTCTGTCTTTCCCCAGAGATTCTCAGCCACACCAAGCGCGAGCCATCTAATCCAAGATGATTGTCTAAAGTGGTAGCCCTGCCATGCACTATTATCTTCGGCTAGGGCGCGCAGGTGCGATCGCGACAATACCAGAAGATCGTCGATCAATACCTGATCAACATGTAAGCTCTTATTGGTATAGAGCCAGAGCAAGTGCTCCATATTTTCTCTAGCTTTGTCCCAATCTCCTCGATTGGCAAAGTTTTCGATTTTCTTTTCAAGTAGGGGCCGTTGAATTTCGGTATATAGACCATTCTCGACACGGGCTATTTGCATGGCCCGGTCGAGGATGGCGTGCGCCTCATCAAATTGATTTAGCTGCATCAGCACATCCGCCAATTGCTCGAGCGGCTCTATTAGTCGTGAATCCAAAGTTCCAAAGCGGTCTTGCTGATCATTTAACAAAGCACGCGAAAGCGCTATTTCATCCAAGGAATCCAAAGATGACTCAGATTGTCCGTAAACAGGCCCAAGTGGGCTTGCGAGGAAAATAAGCAAGGCTATGGTAAGTCGCTTCTTCATAGTAGTTCTCTGCTCAACACTTTAAGCTACATGCAAGATATCAGGCTACATTCGGATTAAATAGCGACTAGTCTCATCCTGTAAAGCCGCACTTTTGGAAGGTTCTGTGAGTCGCTATTTACTAGTCGCTTGATTATACTCGTTAAGGTTAATAAAAAACGACTGAATACAGGAGACTAATGTGAGCAAAATCAGAAAAACCGTCGGCTTTTCCCTACTATCACTGATAATTGGCCTAGGCGCTGGTTTCTTCGTCAGCTCGTCTGCGCAGGAAGCCGGCAAGGTGTATGAGCTTAGGATCTACACGGCGACACCAGGCAATTTGGAAAATCTTCATGCTCGTTTCCGCGACCACACTATCCGGATATTTGAAAATAATGGCATGAAAATAGTCGGTTTCTGGTCGCCCACTAGCGAAGAGGATGCGGATGACACACTGATATACGTACTAGAACACGCAAGTCAGGAAGCCGCTAACGCTTCGTGGCAAGCATTCGGGCAGGACCCAGAGTGGAAAGCGGTCTCTGACGCCTCCAATGCGAATGGACCTATATTAGCAGGTGTCGAGCGACGTTATATGACGGCGACAGACTATTCGCCCCTGAAATAACTGCGGCATAAAAAAGGGATAGCTAATCTTAGCTATCCCTTTTTTATTTGTTTTGTGATTCCCATAATATCGAAAAACCAAATAAGGCTGCGAACAAATTCGGCAGCACTTTAGAAGATCATCGGATTGTTAAAAAACTTGAATGAGCCATATGCTAATTCCAATAATTCTACGGTCGACTGCACCTCACCTGCCCAGTAGTACAGCAAGGCACCCAATATAATCACAGAAGAACTCGCAGCCGCGATTGTTCTGTCATCCCACTTACTATTGTTCATACCTACTCCTAGCAATTAAGCCGAGTTTTCTCTTAACTGAACCCTATCCAGCGACCGGTAGCGGCGACTGTAAACCATATAAAAATAGATGCCACTGCCAGTAATCTCAGTGTCCATGGACCTATTTCACTGTGTGGTCGACTATTCAACAGGGGTTGCTTGATAAAGAACATGAAACCGGAGCCTGCGAGCAAAGCTAGCATTTTAATCCAGAACACTGGCATGTAATAAACCTTGTCGGCTACGCCAGCTGCACAGAAGATTCCAGTAGCAATTGCTACGCTCAAGCCATACTTGAAACACTGATGAGTTCCCTTAGTGATGGACTCAGACGGAATGTCCTTAAGGAGCACTCCCAGCAATCGAAGATCGGTAACCAATACAGTTCCGCCGATGATCGCCATGGCAATAAGATGCCCAGCTTGGACAGTTGCATACACTGACCCGTACGTTATCCCCAAATAGCCAATCCAAGAGGAATATTTCAGCCATTCGAAGAATGGCAGTAAGCTCGGATAGATCGATGCCCTGACTTCGAAGAATTCTACCAATACAGCGGCCAGCACAATGAATGCCAGGCTCGTCACGCTCCTATAATTACTCAGAAAATTACTTAACATTTAAAACTCCGAATTTTATTCGACTAACTCTCTACAGCGCGTTCAGTTGTTCCACGCAACCTGAAGCCCAAAGAAGTGCAGTGTTGCTCACTTTTGGACAATCTACCCAGTCGTAAGGAATAAAACGGCCCATAGCAACAACACCGCACCAAAGACAAAGAGATATAATCGCACCTGTTCGCAATGGCTTCGGTGCGACAAGAGCTGAATCCCAGGTCCCGTCTGCCTCTCTCATCCTCGAATTAAAAACCCAAGCATTAATAAAGGCCAATACCAACAGTATCATTTTAATGCGAAACCAGAGGCTCTGAACGTTTTCAACTGGCTTCGCATACACCAGCAATATCCCGGTGATAAACATGATGGCAAAACCAATAATCATTGGTTTATGCAATCTATCGGCAATAGCGGTTGCTGAGACATCAGGCAGTACCCAACCGAGCATGCGAAAATCAATGATGAAGAGAGAGCCAATACTAATCATCAATGTGAGAACGTGAGTTGCTTCAAGCCAGTTCCAGCTGTAATAGCCCGAAACCAACATTTGGCTATATTCCTGCGCTTCTAAATACTGAGCAACTTGCAGTAATAACTCATTTATCACGCCGATAGACCCCTTGCTTCTTAGAATAAATATTCTGAATATTATTTTTACTGAAGAATAAACATCCTTACGCACATAGTCCACCGCAATGATGTCAAATATATCAAAGCAAGATGAATTCCATAACTTAGGATTTTGCTAAGATTTCTCGTTTTCGGTACTCGGAAGGAGTCACACCCATTATCTGGCGAAAAGCATTGTTGAATGGCGTGATCGATTGATAGCCTACAGAAAGAGCTATCGTCAGCACAGGCAAATTCGGTTTACCCTTATCTACTAGCGCTTCACCAGCATCTGCGATGCGGTATTTATGCAGCATTGCATTAAAGTTTCTATAGCCTAATTGCTTGTGAATAAAGGCCCTCAATCTATATTCGGGAAGATTTAATTTTTTTGCCAACATTGAAATTGTCAAGCCGGCCTCCCTGTACATTTTTCCTTCTTCGAATATTTTATTGAAACTGTCATTATCAAACGGGGCTCCATTTTCTGGCTCCGCTTCCTCTGTCAGTTCTGCGACCTTGCGAATCACATTCCCAAGCGAAACATAATCAAAACGCATCGCCACCAGTAACATACCCATAGCTAAGAATGCTACCGAGCTAACAATAATTGTCTGGGCAGTAGCATAGCTATTTGAACTACCGTCAAGCAGAAAACTTTCAACAAATACAACACTGAAGATAAGTGCACCCTGCACACCAATAATGAACCATCGCAGAATCCTGCGATCATCTACTAAATCTGCCCCCCAGCCTTTGAGAGTCCAAATCATCGCGGAGGCAACGAATGTCAACTGTATGAAATCCATACAGGCGATTAGGAATGTTAGTGAATCCAGACTAATACTGCTACTAGAGTAAAGAGGTACGCCCGAAAGAATAGAGTCAAGAAATACTTGAGTAGCAAATGCAAAAATCAACAAATTTGGGAATTTCTGTTGTTCTTGAAAGACTAGAAAACAATAGATCATGAACAGTCCCGGAACCGCACTCACACCTATCTCTATTATCAATTGCCATTGAGTTAGGTCTAGTCGAAACTGCGGATCAATATGCTGGCCTGCCATTCCATTCAATAGATAGCAAATTATGAATACCGCCATTAGGCAAAACACCCTAGCACTTCCCGCACGCGGCTCAGCCTTCAAGTAACCCGCGGCTAGGAGAATGACGGCAATTATTGCTACAATCTGTACAGTAAAAAGAAAAAGTGGGTTTGGCAAAAGGGATTCCTACAATTATGTGCTAGCAAGTATGACAATAACCGATCAACTGACAGAGTTCAAAGGACCCACTGATCGATTGAAGAATGCATAATATTTTCTCAGGTAGAATTCTCTAGGGCTTAAAATCAGACTTCATCCATGGTGCCATACCAAGAACATCCCACCTTTCCTCTGTTTCTAATTAAATCACTAGATTAATCGAATTTTCCATTGCTTAAGGACACGGGGGATGATTGATGCGGAGCTCATAGAATAAAAATTTTAGAGAATAGTGTCCTATTATGCGTAAGACTGCCGTGCCAATTATCGTCGGATCCCTATTAATTAGCTGAGAGAAACAGGCTCATCAACTGCGAACACGGTCGATTTATCGATTTTAGCCATTACCGGCGATAGAGATTCTAATTCAAAGCCCATTCCGGCATGGTCTATTAGGCGCGTAATCAGCTTGTCATTAAATACAGTTGCTGGCGTCCAGAAACCACCACCGACTTCACTCTCATCAACATCACGTCGCAGACTTATTCCAGCCTGAGCCAACATTTTTGCCGTGGATCCATAGCCAGGATCACGATCACCGCTTACCTTAACGCTCACACTCTCCCCCCGCGGAGTCCTTCCAAGCAACCGCAAATCATAGCAGCCCTTTAACTGTTGTTCTGGAGTTGGACCCTCTCCTGGGCTAGGCAGGAAGAGACGAGTCGCCAACCAGCGCATGGGGGAGAAAGCCATCATAAACATCGACACTTTTGTGCCTGTGGATATTCTCTTCGCCGCTTTTTCACCTTTCTTTCCCACACTGGTGAGCATTGCTTCGTCATACTTAAAATTTTCATGATAGTGTCCATCGAGCAGCGCATTGCTGCGCAACACAACCCGAGTATTAATAGACGCCATGATAAACGGGCCTGCCCATGAGTCAAAATCCTCATCAAATTCCACAGATACGTTGTGCTGGCGCGCCGCAAAAGTATGCTCCACCGGACAGAGTGAATAGGGATCTCGCATTTCCTTACGAATTCCCGGATCGGTAGATGCTTCCTTATAAAGGTTTAGAGCACTGGCTATAGTTCCTCCCGACGCACCACCCCTTAAAGTCTTCACACGCAGTTTAACCGCATCGCAATAGCTACCAAATTGTCGCAGCGCATGATCTTGCAGAAACTTAACACCTAAGTCAGAAGGAATGGAATCGAATCCGCAGCAGTTCACGATTCTAGCACCGCTACGCTTTGCATCACCTTCGTAACGGTTAATCATTCGGCGGATCCATTGCGGCTCACCAGTGAGGTCACAGTAGTCAGTACCGAGTTGACAACAAGTCTTTACCAGCAACTCACCATACAAGGCATAAGGACCAACCGTGGAGATGACGAGCTCCGTCTTCTCACACATAGATTGCAGTGTCTGCTCATCTGAGGAGTCTGCAATAATGAGAGAAATCGCTGCTGCTTTCCCTCCTAACGAAGCTTTCAGTTCATTTAATTTTCCCTTTGAACGAGCAGCCATAGCCCAGGTTAAATTCGGCTCAGTGTATTCGTTTGCTAGATAGTTACAGAGAATTTTACCGACGAAGCTAGTCGCACCGAACACTACAATATCGAATTCTTTATTAACCATTTTGCCTGTCCCTGAACTTTAAACTGTAACTTCGTCGCCTACCGGCAAATTAAAATCACCCTTTGAAGAAGAATTACTAATATTACCGTCGCGTGAATGCCGATAGCTCATCCAAATTAAAAACTGCAACCCGAAGAGCAAAGATGCTGCTAATAAATGCGTAGGTTGAACAAGCGCTGGCATCCCTAAGTGACCCAAGGCCGCCCCTGAAAACACAGCAGCACCTATTACACAGATCATAGTTAGGGTGAGCCTACTCAGTGTATGCTGCCATCCTAGCGACATCACCAATAACCGAGCAAGCCACAAATTAGTAAAGAGAACAACAGCGGAAAAACTTCTGTGCACATAAAAAAACCAAGGCATTGCGTCTATCCAGCTCGACCGCAGCTCTTCACCTTGGGATTCACGTATAAAGTCTGTCATCTCCCGAACCTGTGTTCCCATAGACACCTGCAAGACCGTGAGCCCAAGTACTATATAAAGCCATTTTCCAAAGCGCTGATCTATGTTACCCACGGACTGTGAAGCCATGATCCCCCTCCGCGCTTGCGCGACTGCGTAGAGCAGCGTGCCTACAATTGCTAACGCCACCAGCATATGTATAGTGATCATCCCGGGCAGTAGGTTCGAACTCACCACCTTGGAACCAAGCCATCCTTGAAAACCCACCATTAGGAAAGCTGCGACTGACGCTTTAAATATCCGTGTGTCATGCGCTCGGCAGGACCAGGAGTAGATAGCTGTTAGGAATATTAAGAAACCAATACTTACACCTAGCAGCCTATTAGCATATTCCGTCCAGGTCTTAACCACGTTGAAACGCGTGTCAGAGTAACCTAGCTCCGCATATATCTCCTGATAGTTCACTGGCAACTGCGCTTCGCTCGTCGGTGGAACCCAACTACCAAAACATGTAGGCCAATCTGGACAGCCCATACCAGAACCTGATGCGCGCACTGTGGCACCTACCAAAATTAAAAAATAAACCGCAGCTATGGTTATCCAAACCATGCGACGATAGCGTTTAAGAGCGGGGTTATCTGTTTCCATAATCATAAAACCTGAGAAGACCTCTGAATAAGCCCGACCTGGACAAAACCAATTCTAATAAAATTATTGTTGATAGTTTTAACTGCGCAGGGCTTCCAGCAGAGATATCGATGCGTAGCTGTCCATCGGCAAACCCTGTTGCTCTTGATACGCTCGAATGGCGCTTCTGGTTCGACTTCCTACTCGGCCGTCTGGCTCTCCTGAATCGAAGCCAAGTCCGTTTAGCAATTCCTGTAATTCATGAACTTGAGCGATGCTCATCGCCTGTTCATTTTCCGGCATGCGCTGTATTGGGGGGCCACCGGCAAATCTATCGGCTAGATGCCCTACCGTCAGAGCATAGAAAATTGGTGGATTGTAGACACGCGTGACTCTGAAATTGTCATAGGCAAGGAAGGCTGGACCCTGTGCACCTGCCGGAATAACTACCGAGGCCTGCATGTCTGCTACCGGTATCGGGGTACCTGATATTCGTAAAAGCCCTATATCACTCCATTCTTGCAGCGATTTGCGCGAGTTAGTGCCAGCGAGTGCGAAATCAAAGTCAGGGGGAAGTAATATTTCCCTTCCCCAGCGTTCATCACCCTTCCAGCCCGACTTGGAGAGAAAGTTCGCTGCTGAATTAAACACATCAGGTAAACTATTCCATATATCGATTTTGCCATCGCCATCGCCATCTACCGCGTGCAAGGAGAACACCGAAGGCATAAATTGCAGCTGGCCCATGGCTCCTGCCCAAGATCCGCTCATGTTATCTGCGGAAATATGACCATCATCAATGATTTGTAAGGCAGTAAGTATCTGTGACCGAAAAAATTCGGCTCTGCGTGGATTATAAGCCAAGGTAGCGAGTGCCTGTAAGACGGAGAAGCCGCCTGTATTGCTGCCAAAATTAGTCTCAATCGCCCAGAAAGCCACAAGATACTGCGGCTGTACGCCATGCCGTTTACGCACCTCTTCTAACAATGCCCCATGCTCTCTTAATAATTTCTGGCCGCGTTCCACCTGCTTATCAGTGACCCTCAGGCCTAGGTAACGGGTGAATGTCTGCACGAACTCCGGCTGGCTACTATCTAACTCTAGAACTCGGGGTAGCGGCTCTTCTAGATCGTCAAGCGCCTCGAGCGTTGCCGTGCTAATGCCAAGCGTGGCTGCCTCGGCGCGTAGCTGGGCCACCCAATCGTTAAACGATTGCTCTTGAGACAATGCTGAGGAACTTAGCAGGAGGAACAGTAAAAATGCGGCTGCTGTTTTCATACCACTATAATAATGGATATTGCAACGAATGAAAATCTGCATTAGATGAAGCCTGGGAATAACAGACACTATTCTCGACCGCCCATTGACTTATAGCACCTCTGAATGCCCTATAATTTCTAACATTCACTTCACCGATAGACACCAAGGGCCAAATAATTTCGAGTCAAATAAGTCCTTCAATTGCATGATTGCAGATGATAGATTTCATTTCACATTCAAAAACACCAATAACAACCCATCAGGGGAGCAACGACGACCATGCACTACCGGAAAATCTTATTAAGCCTCGTTTTGGCCAACTTATTAGCAACACCAATATTGGCACAGGACTCAGGCCCCATAGGTCCAAGCCCCTATGACTTTAATACTGAGACTTGGATGCAACCTTTCGCCGGAGATGGTTTATCTTGGGGCGGCACTTCGGGCGTAGTTGTAGAGTCGAAAGACAGAATTTTTGTCCTTCAACGTGGTGAGACACAACTGCCTAACCCAATTCCTCCGGAATACACTAGCTTTGCAGGGTCGATGGGGTGGAACGTGCTTCGCGGCCGTGGCCGATTGTGGCAGAACTGCATCTATGTTATCGATAGTGAGGGCAATTTACTTGAAGTCTGGAATCAATGGGATCATTTGTTTGCGGGTACAGACGGTCCGGGGCCACACAGGCTTCGCATGAATCCTTACGACCCCGAGAAACGGCTCTGGTTAGTCGACGAAACTGGGCACATAATCTATGTTTTTTCCAATGACGGCTCACAATTGCTAATGACTCTTGGCGAAAAGAATGTTGCCGGCAAGGACGATTATCATTTCAATCAACCACAAGACGTTGCATTCCTTCCAGATGGGAAGATTCTTATCGCAGATGGCCTCGGTGGCAACAACAGAATAGTTGTGCGCGATGCTACGGGCCAGTACTTGTCTGAGTTTGGAGAGACAGGTGAAGGGCCCGGACAATTTGCCAGCGTCCATGCTTTAGCAATGGGTCCGGAGGGCAACTTATTTGTCTTGGACCGAGATTTACTTAGAATACAAAACTTTAAACAGACTGCGACACCCGGCTCGAGTAACTATCCTACTTACGAGCATGAAGCTACTTGGGCCGACCTAGGGATGCCGCTCGATATATTGGTTAGTGAAAATAGCGCTTGGGTTACCGACCTGAATCCTCCGAAGATTGTACAATTCAATTTGGATGGCACTCGCAAGTACACTTGGAACCTACCAGTAGAGGGGCCACACCGATGGATAGAGATGCACTCACTATCTGTCGATTCCGATGGCAATCTGTATGGCACTGACAATCAAGCTGGGCGTCCACAAAAGTTGACACCACGCACCGACGCGGACCCTGACCTTATATTAAGTGAAGCTTACGTGCCCCAGTAGAAGCATCGCACTCCTTCCCCCTCTTTCGCTGGCGGCTTGCAGGAAATGCAAGCCTTGGCGACAGAGGTCAAGAGCATATACGTACACAACATGAATATAATATGTCGCCACTAGCTGAATAAGCTGGTGAGTTTCGTTCGCGCTTGGTCTTGGAAGGTGGCGTTATTGAAGATCAAGTCGCTTGTCTGGGTCTGGCCTAAAAATCAAATATTCGATCTCTCCTTCCAGCTCACTCCACCAATGTGCTGTATGCCCAGGAATTACAATGACATCGCCGGGTACCACGCGTCTGCTTACACCACCCTCGATAGACTTCGCCCTCAACCAACTTTCATTTCCTTCGTACGGCTCTACCAACGTGCCACCGGTTACTAACGTGGCTGCCCCTTTCAACATGTAGTAGATCTCGGTGGTATCTACTAAATGCACATTGACGTCACCGGTGACCCCGTCCGGCCTATAGACGCCAAAAATGCCCAAGCGCATATCGCCTGTTGTTTCCACAACACGAATGGACGAATCGCTGACACGGTCCCTGGGCAAGCTATCGATGAATGCCTGGATTTCGACGCCAGTTATATCCGTTGCAACCTGAGGTGTAGCAGGGGGTAGGGTCTGCGCGAACGCAGTCGAGGTTATGAGCACAAACAGTGGGACTAGAATTCTTGTCTTCATCCTAATTTCTCCGAATTAACAGGGCTGGTAGCTCGCCCTACCCCCGTCATTAAGAACAAGAGGTACAAACCGCGAAACACCTACAATTTGTAACACATGTAAGGCTAGGCTTCTCGTATAATTTGACGGACCGGGCAGTAAACAAATGCTGCAGCTCACTTCGAATTTGTCACCTATTTGTGTAGAAAGTCAGGTAAAAAGCTGTAAACTATTTTCAGCAAGCCACGCGTTTAAGACTTAGGAAATAGCAATAATAACGGTGCTATCGTGCAGTCCTAACAGCCATAAGGATCTCCCTTGAGCACAACAGCTATTGGCCCAACCATTAGGAATTCCGTACTGCCTGGCAATCGCGGCAGCATCATAGCGAGCGCGCTATTAGCCCTCGTTATCTACTTTTATCTAAGCAGCAGCTACGGCTGGCGCCAAGGCGCGCTATTCATAGTCGGTCTTGCTGCTGGCATTATTCTCTACCATGCAGCTTTTGGTTTCACTTCCGCTTGGCGCGAAGTAGTTAAATCGGGTCGAGGCGCTGGACTCCGTGCTCAGATGATCATGCTCGGAATTACAGTGCTTCTATTCACACCGTTAATCGCACAGGGCGAGATTTGGGGAATGAGCCTTAGAGGCAGTATTGCGCCCTTAAACATCGCCGTCATCTGTGGTGCCTTCATGTTCGGTGTGGGCATGCAACTAGGTGGAGGCTGCGCATCTGGCACCCTATTCACGGTCGGTGGCGGCAATATGCGAATGCTTATTACGCTTGCGGCCTTCATCGCGGGCTCTGTCTTAGGCACATGGCAGTGGTCAATGTGGCAGGGTATTCCAAGCCTAGCTCCCTTCTCTCTAAGCCAGAACTTTGGCTCAGTATGGGCCATACTGATTAGTATAGGCTTGTTCGCCGCCGTCTGGTTTGCGACCACAGTCTATGAGCGCAAGCGCCATGGCAGCCTGAAGAACGACAGGGATGTTGACCGTGCCTACTCCTGGCTAACAGGTCCATGGCCATTGCTAGCCGGGGCACTCGCACTAGCGATAGTAAATGTATCCACACTACTCTTAGCTGGTCGGCCCTGGGGCGTTACCTCGGCATTCGCCTTATGGGGCGGTAAGATTGCACTATTCCTCGGCATAGATATTCACGGCTGGGCCTATTGGCAGCGACCGGCACTTAGCAATGCCTTAGAACAAAGCATCTTCACTGATATCACATCTGTTATGAATATTGGCATTATGTTGGGCGCACTTCTTGCCGCGGGTCTTGCGGGAAAATTTGCTCCAAACTTTCGACTTCCTTTTAGATCGATAGTAGCAGCTGTCGTTGGCGGAATACTCCTTGGCTACGGTGCCCGCATCGCTTACGGTTGCAATATAGGCGCCTATTTCGGCGGCATAGGTTCAACCAGCTTGCATGGTTGGCTCTGGTTTGTCGCCGCTTTCATGGGTAGCTCTCTAGGCACGAAACTACGCCCCTACTTTGGTCTTAAATAGCCAATCTAACCATTTCTAAATTATTCAATAAAAATTTCTATCTATGGAGAAAATTGCAATATGAAGTTGATTTCAAGGAATATAATTTCCACTCTACTAATCGCCGGTTTTAGTTCGCAGCTCCTCGCACAGGAATTCGTAGCGGGCGAGCCTATTGGCTCTGTAAACGAGGCCGGTGTTCGCGTCCCTATGTCCAGCAATGTGAAAGTCTACGGTAGCTTTCACTTTTCAGAGAGCTGTACCTTCGATGCTAACAAGAATCTTGTCTTGGCTATGAACAATGCAACTCGTGGCGATGGCACCGAGAACGATGGATTCGTATCGCTTATTAATCCAGATGGCAGTGTGCACACACCAAAATGGATAGGCGCAACGCGTGATGGACTTGAGCTCCACCACCCCTTGGGCAGCGCCGTAAGTAATGGAGTCCTATATACGGTGGATGTTGGCTATGTTCGCTCATTCGACCTAGCTAGCGGACAACCTTTAGATGCTGTCGCAATTCCAGGATCGACAATTCTAAATGGCATAGCGGTAGCTGATGACGGAACCATCTATGCATCTAACACACGATCTCCGGAAAGTATTTACAAGGTAGCGCCGAATGGCGAAGTTTCGACATTTGCCGATGGCGCTCCCCTAGCTGCTCCAAATGGCGTGGCTATAGATAGAGACGGAAATGTTGTAGTCGTGAACGTAGGCGACTCTGCGGTGATTACTTACAACACCCACGGCGAGGTGATCCTTACGGAGCACGCAGTAGAAGGCGGTAACGATGGCATTGTAGTAACCGAAGACGGTACCAAATATGTCAGCAGTGTGCGTTTCGGTAGTGTTTCACGTATTCGCCCGGGGCAAGACGCAGAGGTAATCGCATCCGGTATTCCGAGTGCCGCATCCATGTGTTATGACTCGGTTCAGAATCAACTAGTCATTCCACTTAATGGGAATTATGCATTAGCCTTCATTTCGCTATAGAACCCACAAAAGAAAAGTTGGTCATTGGCTCGTCATTACAACCGCGTCGCGAGTGTGTTGGCGAGACAATCGATTTATCAGACTTAGCAGCTACTTCCTCTCCTGCACAGGCAAAATTTTTCAAAAGATTCAATTCTTGTTTGACCTTCCAAAACGCACCCTAGCCCAAAGTTGTACAGGAAGGGTTTAATAAGCTAGTTTGACAGCTCTAGAAGCCACCACATGCTCGAGAATCCACCCGGGCTTTAGAGATGGCACATAAAAGGGCACCCCATGGCTGGATTTCTGTCCAAAGAACACATCACAGCTCCACCTAATTATAATCGCTGGCGTGTACCCGCGGCCTCAGTTGCCATTCACTTGTGCATCGGGTCTGTCTACGCGTGGAGCATTTACAACCCGTCGCTGACCCGAGTCTACGGTGTGGTTGCAAGCAGCGGTGATGACTGGAGCTTGAGCGAAGTGGTATGGGTGTTTACTGTAGCCATCGTATTTCTGGGCCTGGCAGCGGCGTTTGCCGGTAAATGGCTGGAAAGTGTGGGACCTCGAAAAGTAGGCGTGGTGGCAGCCTGCTGTTGGGGTGGCGGCTATCTTGTCGGTGGCGCTGGAATAATGACACACCAACTATGGTTGCTATACCTCGGCTACGGCGTGATCGGTGGTTGTGGCTTGGGGTTAGGCTACGTTTCCCCTGTGAGCACCTTGATAAGATGGTTCCCTGATCGACGCGGCATGGCTGCAGGCATGGCCATTATGGGATTCGGTGGTGGTGCTATGATCGGCACACCGTTGAAAGAGTTTTTCATTCGCTTATTTTACCGCGCACCGGAATACCTCGGTACAACGGATCAAATTAGCCTGGTTACAGAAGCTGGGCGTCGCTTCGTAGAAGTTAGTGGTGCACTACGCGAAGTCGTGATTATCGGTGCAGCCGAGGTAAGAAACCTGACCATCCCCGGACCGGAAGGTGTTTATCTCGTGAATACCGGCGCCACAGGTGTGGCGGAAACATTCCTGATTCTCGGTGTTGTCTATTTGATAGTGATGCTGTTTGCCGCCTTCTCCTATCGAATACCGGCGGAAGATTGGAAGCCGGAGGGCTGGGTAGAACCGAGCGAAAAAGAGCGCGGCTCATTAATTTCAACAAAGAATGTGGATATCGACCAGGCCTTAAAAACCCCGCAATTTTACCAGCTATGGATAGTGCTCTGTCTCAATGTGACAGCGGGCATTGGTGTACTTGGTGTCGCGAGGACCATGATCACGGAGATTTTTGGTTCCAGCCTCCCCGAAGTCGTGGATGCGTCATTTGCCGCCACCTACGTAGTTATGATCAGCGCGTTCAACATGGTGGGCCGTTTTATCTGGGCCAGCGCCTCGGACTACGTCGGCAGACGTAATACCTACTGGATCTTCTTTGTCTTGGGCATCGTGCTTTACCTTTCTATACCATTCAGCGCGGCACAAGTGAGCGTCAATCCATCGGTTGTGTGGCTAGTGTACTTCTATGCTGCCACCATGATCATTTTCACCATGTACGGCGGTGGCTTTGCCACCATTCCAGCCTACCTAGCCGACATATTTGGCGCTAAATACGTCGGTGGCATACATGGCAGACTACTCACGGCGTGGAGTACAGCTGGCGTGTTGGGACCGCTAGCAATAACTTCATTGAGAGAGAGCTCTGTTAACAACGCCATTAACGATCTGGTATCCATAATCGATCCTGCTGCCTTCCAGACACAATTCGGCGTTGGAGTAGATCAATTGGAGCTGTTAGTCGCTCAAAACTCAGTGACCATATCTCGCCTCATGGAGATTGCACCGACTGGAACCACCGACCCAACTAGCAGCATCTATAATTCCACGATGATTTTGATGGCGATGTTGTTAGGCATTGCACTGGTCGCCAACGCCTTGATGCGACCGGTTGATCCGAAGCATCACTTGCCAAACTAAGTCATAACAAATAATCTCACCACATTGATGCCAAACACCTAAATAAAGGAAAAAGATAATGAAGAAAGCCCTGGCCCTAATAACAATCGCACTCGCCTTTTTTGCTGGCACGGCATTTCAATCTCAAAACGAAGTCGTTGCCCAAAGCAAAAAAGTGTATGAACTTCGCACCTATACCACTGCCCTAGGCAGACTACCGGCACTACTGAATCGATTCGGTGGTGGGGAAATCGACCTCTTCATCAAGCACGGCATGACCAGTGTTGGGTATTGGGTGCCTGATAGTGAAGAGCTATCCCAGAACACTATGGTCTATATGGTAGCTCACGAAAGCCGAGAAGCAGCAGTCGAATCCTGGTCAGCTTTCGGTAATGATCCCGCTTGGCACGCAATGCGAGACCAATCGCGAGAAGATGGACCGATTGTGACTGGCGTTGTAAATCAGTTCCTGGACCCGACTAGCTTTTCACCGGCGCAGTAACCTCTATTGATACGGCTGAGGAATCGCAAGCAATAGCCAAAAAAAATCCCCATACTCAAACGAGTATGGGGATTTCCTTATTTTAATGCCTGACAATGACCTACTCTCACATGGGGAAACCCCACACTACCATCGGCGCTAAGCGGTTTCACTTCTGAGTTCGAGATGGGATCAGGTGGTTCACGCTCGCTATGGTCGTCAGGCAATTCTGGCGTCGGTACGCATAACTGTACTGCTGCGTACTAACTTGTTCTAACAATTCGGTGAATGAATTTCTGTATCGTAACTCGTCATACAAGCCGCTATTTCTAGCATTCTGTACGTCTAAAGTCGATTAGTTGCCGTTCTATATAATCAATAAAATGCATGATTATATGGTCAAGCCTCACGTGCAATTAGTACTGGTTAGCTCAATGCATTGCTGCACTTACACACCCAGCCTATCAACGTCGTCGTCTTCAACGGCACTTTAGCAGGATTAAATCCTGAGGGAGATCTCGTCTTGAAGGGGGCTTCCCGCTTAGATGCTTTCAGCGGTTATCCTGTCCGAACGTAGCTACCGGGCAATGCCATTGGCATGACAACCCGAACACCAGAGGTTCGTTCACTCCGGTCCTCTCGTACTAGGAGCAACTCTTCTCAAATCTCCTGCGCCCACGGCAGATAGGGACCGAACTGTCTCACGACGTTCTAAACCCAGCTCGCGTACCACTTTAAATGGCGAACAGCCATACCCTTGGGACCGGCTTCAGCCCCAGGATGTGATGAGCCGACATCGAGGTGCCAAACACCGCCGTCGATGTGAACTCTTGGGCGGTATCAGCCTGTTATCCCCGGAGTACCTTTTATCCGTTGAGCGATGGCCCTTCCATTCAGAACCACCGGATCACTATGACCTACTTTCGTACCTGCTCGAGTTGTCACTCTCGCAGTCAAGCACCCTTATGCCATTACACTAAACTGACGATTTCCGACCGTCATTAGGGTACCTTCGTGCTCCTCCGTTACTCTTTAGGAGGAGACCGCCCCAGTCAAACTACCCACCACACAATGTCCTCACTCCCGTTTCAGGAGCTAAGTTAGAACCTCAATATTATCAGGGTGGTATTTCAAGGTTGGCTCCACGCGATCTAGCGATCACGCTTCAAAGTCTCCCACCTATCCTACACAAATAAGATCAAAGTCCACTGTGAAGCTATAGTAAAGGTTCACGGGGTCTTTCCGTCTAGCCGCGGGTACACTGCATCTTAACAGCGATTTCAATTTCACTGAGTCTTGGGTGGAGACAGCGTGGCCATCATTACGCCATTCGTGCAGGTCGGAACTTACCCGACAAGGAATTTCGCTACCTTAGGACCGTTATAGTTACGGCCGCCGTTTACCGGGGCTTCGATCAAGAGCTTCTCCGAAGATAACCCCATCAATTAACCTTCCGGCACCGGGCAGGCGTCACACCCTATACTTCCTCTCACGAGTTTGCAGAGTGCTATGTTTTTAATAAACAGTTGCAGCCACCTGGTCACTTCGACTCTCCTCAGCTTAGGGAGCAAGTCCCATCACCATTGAGAGCGTACCTTCTCCCGAAGTTACGGTACCATTTTGCCTAGTTCCTTCACCCAAGTTCTCTCAAGCGCCTTGGTATTCTCTACCTGATCACCTGTGTCGGTTTACAGTACGGTCAATTCTTACCTGAAGCTTAGAAGATTTTCCTGGAAGTATGGCATCAACTACTTCTCCGTCAGGTTTCCCTTCGGGATCGTCATCGCGTCTCAGATTAAACGAGGAACCGGATTTACCTAATCCCCCTACCTACACGCTTAAACACGGACAACCAACGCCGTGCTAGCCTAGCCTTCTCCGTCTCTCCATCGCAGTAAGAATCGGTATCGGAATTTTAACCGATTTCCCATCGACTACGGCTTTCGCCCTCGCCTTAGGGGCCGACTCACCCTGTCCCGATTAACGTTGGACAGGAAACCTTGATCTTTCGGCGGGGAGGTTTTTCACCCCCCTTATCGTTACTCATGTCAGCATTCGCACTTCTGATACCTCCAGCAGACCTTACGATCCACCTTCAACGGCTTACAGAACGCTCCTCTACCACACGCACATAGTGCGCATCCACAGCTTCGGTTATCAGTTTGAGCCCCGGTATATCTTCCGCGCAGGCCGACTCGACTAGTGAGCTATTACGCTTTCTTTAAAGGATGGCTGCTTCTAAGCCAACCTCCTAGCTGTCTGAGCCTTCCCACATCGTTTCCCACTTAACTGATATTAGGGACCTTAGCTGGTGGTCTGGGTTGTTTCCCTTTCGACGACGGACGTTAGCACCCGCCGTCTGTCTCCCATGATAAAACTCACTGGTATTCAGAGTTTGCATCGGGTTGGTAAGTCGGGATGACCCCCTAGCCGACACAGTGCTTTACCCCCAGTGGTTATTCATGAGGCTCTACCTAAATAGATTTCGAGGAGAACCAGCTATCTCCGAGCTTGATTAGCCTTTCACTCCGAGCCACAGCTCATCCCCCCATTTTTCAACATAGGTGGGTTCGGTCCTCCAGTTGATGTTACTCAACCTTCAACCTGGCCATGGCTAGATCGCTCGGTTTCGGGTCTATTACTAGCAACTAAATCGCCCTATTAAGACTCGGTTTCCCTACGGCTCCCCTAACGGTTAACCTCGCTACTAACAATAACTCGCTGACCCATTATACAAAAGGTACGCAGTCACCCTCCGAAGAAGGCTCCTACTGCTTGTACGTACGCGGTTTCAGGATCTATTTCACTCCCCTCACCGGGGTTCTTTTCGCCTTTCCCTCACGGTACTAGTTCACTATCGGTCAATTAGGAGTATTTAGCCTTGGAGGATGGTCCCCCCATGTTCAGTCAAAATTTCACGTGTTCCGACCTACTCGATTTCACTACAATGGACCTTTCGCATACGGGGCTATCACCCTCTATTGCCGCACTTTCCAGAGCGTTCTGCTAAATCCACTGTAACTTAAGGGCTAATCCCATTTCGCTCGCCGCTACTTTGGGAATCTCGGTTGATTTCTTTTCCTGCGGGTACTTAGATGTTTCAGTTCTCCGCGTTCGCCTCGTTAACCTATGTATTCAGTTAACGATACCCAATAAATTGGGTGGGTTTCCCCATTCGGACACCTCCGGATCAAAGCATGTTTGACTGCTCCCCGAAGCATTTCGTAGCCTACAACGTCCTTCATCGCCTCTAATTGCCAAGGCATCCACCACGTACGCTTAATTGCTTGACCATATAATCATGAACTCTCAGCGGCTTCGATCAGGGTCAGAGTAAAATTACCTCTCACCTGTTTCTAAACCGTCCAAATGAGTACAGGGTAAATTTACTCTGACCCCACTTGGAGAAAATCAATGTCTCGTTTTGTATACCAAGACCATGTTCATACAGAAACTTACTGCAACTAATAACGACTTCATTCGTACAGATACTTGCGCTTGTATAACTTGTTTTAAGATACAGCATACATTTTTTCTGCTGTGCTAGGACGAGCAGTGGCGGTCATCACAATCGCCTCTACCCCACACAACAGACAAACATATGTTATTCATTCACTAAATTGTTAAAGAACGATTTAGCTGACC
>Ga0302117_10000134_pt1 | contig 27977 bp, 21 predicted proteins | sample AG5_322_MG_FD_203112 | JGI IMG/M metagenome (GOLD analysis project Ga0302117, IMG submission 203112) | Marine microbial communities from Western Arctic Ocean, Canada - AG5_32.2 | ecosystem: Environmental > Aquatic > Marine > Oceanic | place: Canada: Western Arctic Ocean | collected 2017-10-01 | reverse complement strand
TGAAGATCGTTAAGTTCTGGCAAGGTAGGGTATGAGGGAGGAGGTGTCCAGATTAAGGTTGAAACGCGGTAGTTTAATCGCATCCCCCTATTGCCTATATTACCGGCCTTCGCCGTCCATTGCAGATATGTACTACGCCGGGAATAGTTGATAGTTTTGCGGGTTGTTGCCCTTTGTCTGCTCTATGTTTTGCGCCCAACTGCGGGTGCTCGACTTAGACGAGTGTATGGACCGGACGGATTTTACGACTTCGGTCGATTTGCTCGCGGCGCTTGTCCATCTGGGCCTGCAGAGCATGTCCGGCGATGAGGTCGCGCACCGTCTGCGCGAAGTTGACGCCTCGCTGGCGATAGTGCTCATTACCGGGTGGAAACTCGAAGTTGACACCTCGCGCTTGGCGGCGTTCGACTTTTATTTGCACAAACCCTTTGGCCCTCTGCAAAGGGCACAGACAGTGGTCCAGCGGGCTGTAGACCTGCACCAGCAACCGATTGAAGGTTAATTTCGTGTCTTATTTACCCCATTATACATTTTTAAAGGAGCAAGCATGAGCTATCTAAATCCGCGCGCTATCGAGATCGACACGCCGATGCCCCCCCCAGCATGGGCGGTGCTGGAGTGGGAGCTTATTCGCGCGCAGACCCGGGGTTGTACGGAGTTTTTTGAAAAATATTTCGACGAGCGCGGCTATCTGGAATGCCTGGCGCGGTGGGGAGGGAACGATGGGCCGGACGACGCGATCGAAAATTTGGTGCACTGGCCGGTGCTCTACGTGCTGGGCGGTGCGGATCACTTATATGATATGTGCCAGTTGGGTTGGGAAGGGCATATAAAGCAGTATACCGAGGCCAAGACGACCGAGGTGCCCTTTACCCGGGACGGGATGTATTATCGCGAATTTCCGGTGATGTTTGACTGGGTGCACAACGGGGAGGGGCTGACGACCTTTAACTTGCACGGGCTAATACAGCCGCGCGAGCGGGAGTTCGAAAATAGAGTTCGGCGCTTTGCCGGCTTCTATATGGGCAACGACCCGCAGTCGCCAAACTACGACCCCGAACATAAGATTATCCGCAGCCTGATCAACGGCAGCCGTGGCCCAATGTTGCGCAAGGCCACTGCACTCGACTGGGCCGGCGACCCGCTCGACGAGGTACAGGAGCGCTTTATTCCGTTGCACGGCGAGCGCAACTTCGAGGAGATGTTGGCGCACTTCGAGGATTATACCGATGTCGCTGGAGACCATCCGTCGAATCTGGTGGCGACGGCTTTGGGCCTGAACGCCTATGCGCTGACCGGCGAAGCCCAATACAAGGACTGGGTGCTTGAATACGCCGACGCCTGGATACAGCGGGCGGCCGACAACGACGGCATTTTGCCGAGCAATATTGGGCTCGATGGCACCATCGGTGGCGAGTGCGACGGTAAGTGGTACGGGGGGTGTTATGGTTGGTCCTTTACGGTGGTGGTGCCGCAGAACGGGACTTTGTCGAGCCGTAATACGGTGGGTTTGGGCCTCTCGGGTTTTGGCAATGCGCTATTGCTGTCGGGTGACCAGAAATACGTCGACGTGTGGCGGCAGATGGTCGACAAGATCAATGAGAACGGCAAGGAAATCGACGGACAGATGATGTATCCAAAAATGTACGGCGACGACGGGTGGTACGAATTCTCGCCGGCTAAGTACGCACAGGGCGCACAGGAGATCTATTACTGGTCGATGGACAAGGCGGACTTGAGCCGCTTGGATAGCGAGCGAGGGTGGCTCGGTTTTCTGGAAGGCAAAAACGCCGGTTATCCCGAGCAGGTACTGCAGGACGACTTCGCGCGGTTGCGGGTGCAGATGGAGAAGGTGCACACCGACCCGACGACACCGGATACGCGGCTCTCCGACAATCCGAACCCGTTCAACCCGGCGACGCCCGGTGGACTGACGGAGTTGATGATGGGCGGGATGACCCCGAGGCACGGATCGCCGCTGCACTGTCGGGTACGCTACTTCGATCCGGTGGCGGGGCGTGCGGGTATGCCGGAGGGTGTAGGTGCGTTGGTCGAGAAGCTAGAGGACGAATCGATGGTGCTTACTTTAGTGAACACGGATCCAGTGGCCGGGCGCGAGGTCATTGTGCAAGGGGGTGCGTACGCTGAGCATCAGTTTACCAGTGTGACGGTCGACGGCAAGGAGACGGCGGTGGATGATTCTTCGTTTGCCGTGGAGTTGGCGCCGGGGGCGGGAGCGCGGTTGGAGATTGGAATGAAGCGTTATGCGAATGGGGTTACGTTCGCATTTCCTTGGGATCGGTAGCTAGGTGCAGGAGGGTCTACTTGGGGTTTTTCCGTCGCTCATTCTCACCCGGCATTCCTGTCGGGCTGGGAGGGGCGACGGCCCGGGGGACTAAAAACACCCGGAGGCGAACCCTGCGACCGAACTGCCCGTACACTGCTTTAGCATTTAAATTTAGCTGCTATTGAAATTAATTATTTGAGGAGAGCAAGAAAGATCATGAGTGAAGCTGTAGCCCACGAAAGCTTGAGCGCCGAAGATGCTAAATTCTTCCAACAGGAAGGCTATCTGGTCCTGCCCGGTTTTATCGAACCGGACTTTAACAGCCGGTTGATCACCGAAGTTGACGAGTTAATGGCGCACCGCGAAGCCAAGGATCATCGCCATCTGGTCTCTTATAAGGAAATGGGATTGCTGACCTCGCACTTGCCGCTGATGGAGAAGCTCGAAGTGCTGATGGGCGGGCGTTTCTCTATGCACCATATCCATTCGGCGCGACACGGTGCTGGTAATGGCGGCGTCAATTGGCATCAAGATTACGAGCAGTATCCGCAGACCAATCGCTCGCATCTGATGGTGCATATTTTTTATTACCTCAATGGCCTCAATGGCGAGATCGGCGACTTACTGGTATTGCCGAAGTCACAGAACATGATCATCGCCAATGGCGGGTTGAAGCTTTTTGGCACCCAAGATTTGCCGGGCTCGCTGTGTGTCGAAGACCTGACCCCCGGATCGGCGATTATCGTGCACTCGGGGGTCTGGCACGCGCGCCGGCCCAAACCCGGAGGCGAGGACCGGCCGCGATATTTCATTGACGTGTCGTATTGCCAGCACGGCGTGCTGTGGCCGGCCTACGGAAACCATATGGACGAGATCAACCAGACGGCGTTGGAGTCGGGGCTCGGCCGCGACGGGCGTTATGATTATGTCTATGACGCATCGCATTTTTACGAGCGTGGGCCGATTCGCGAGCAGTTCGAAAAGATGAACGAAGGCAGTCTGGCATTGAAGCTGAAGGGGATAGGATGAGCAGCAAAGAGGGCAAGATCGTCCTGGTCACCGGTGCGACGGGCAAAGTCGGGCAGAACTTTATCCGCACTTTTATGGCCGATCCCGCGTGGGCGAATGCCAAGATTCGAGCCTTGTGCCACAATCGTTTGCTGGGGCCGAGCGAGCGACTGGAGGTGGTACAGGGGTCTATCGCGCAACGCGCTGATGTCGCCCGCGCGGTCGACGGGGTGACGCATGTGGTGCATCTGGCGACCTGCAAGGAGACGCCTGACGATATTATGGATGTTGCGGTCAAGGGCATGTTTTGGTTGCTGGAGGAGTGCCGGGCCTCGGCTTCTTTCGAGCAATTTGTGCTGATTGGTGGCGACGCCGGCATCGGGCATTTCGTTTACCCGCATCCGGTGCCGGTGGTCGAAACGCAGAAACATAGCGCCTATGCGGGGTGTTATGCGCTGTCGAAGGTTTTGGAAGAGGTGATGCTGGAGCAGTACTATGTCCAGTACGATTTTAATGGTTGCTGTCTGCGGGCGCCGTGGATTATGGAGAAAGACGACTTCAAATACACGCTGTCTTTCGGCGAGGATGTATTCGGGGGGCCGAGGTGGCGCGAGATGGTGGGCGAGAAGAAGGCCGACGAATATGTCGCCAACGGCGCGGTGCCGGTTATGCTCGACCCCGAGGGCAAACCGATACTGCGCAACTTCGTGCATGTCGAGGATTTGGCCACGGCAATTATCGCGGCGCTTGATTGCCCGGCAGCGCGCCAGCAGTTGTTTAATATCTGCATGGATGAGCCGGTGGATTATCGGCGCATGGCCGAATACTTGGCGCAGACACGCAGTCTGCCCAGCGTTGAGATCGGGACACCTTTTCATCGGACTTGGCTCGATAATAATAAGGCCAAGTTTCTGCTCGATTGGCGGCCTGGCTACGACTTGGCAAAGTTGGTCGATGGGGCCTGGGATTACCAGCGCGATCCGGATGATCCGCGCATCGTTTGGTACCCTGGATAGGGTGCGCAGACGCGCTATTTAGAACGGAAAAGGCCGCCGGGTGTATTTCTATCGCTTGGGAATGTGGGGTGTGTCGGGGCCGCCGTTGGTGCTTACGCGGAAGATGCCGTTGTTGCGGTAGCGGAAGTAGGGTCTAAACTAGTTCAACGTCTCCCACCATTTCTTGTGCGGCACGTCCTGCCCGATGATGAATCGCTCGCCGATATACGGAGTCGCCACTTTTATGTTTTGTTTTTCCGCCGCGGCCAACAGCCGGATAACGGGGTCCCTCCACTTGTGCAACGCCAAGGCGAACGCGCCCCAATGGATGGGCATCACGACCTTGCCGCGCAAATCTATATTGGCTTGTAGGCTTTGCTCCGGCATCATGTGGATGGCTTCCCAGCGCTGGTTGTACTGTCCGCACTCGACGAGGGTGAGGTCGAAGGGGCCGTACTTGTCGCCGATCTCCTTAAAGTGCGGAGCATATCCGCCGTCGCCGCTGAAATAAAGGTTGTTGTATTGTCCTTGCAGTACCCAGGATGCCCATTGCGTCTTATTTCGGTCGCTTAATGCCCTGCCCGAGAAATGACGGGCGGGAGCGGCGGTGAAGGTGAGGTCCTTGAAGGCGGCGCTTTCCCACCAGTCGAGTTCGGTGATTTTGTCTTCAGCGACACCCCAACGTATGAGATGGGCACCCACGCCCAAAGGTACGAAGAAGTGGCCGACATGCGGTTGTAGTTTGACGATCGACGGATAGTCTAAGTGGTCGTAGTGGTCGTGGGAGATGAGCACGGCGTCGATCTTGGTAAATTGCTCTAGGTCGATCGGTTGCTGGTAGGCGTAGCGTTGGCCGACAAACGAGAACGGGGAAGCCGCCGGCCCGAACATCGGGTCGAGCAAGAGGCGTTTACCTTCCATTTCGAGCAGAAAGGCGGAATGGCCGTACCAGGTGACGGATGTCAGCGTGTCCAAGGCGACGATTGCGTTGCCTGCCGCGAACTTCACCGGCAGAGGGTCGGTTGGATTGATGTTGTCGACGGTTAAAAAATCGCGAATCATCTTGGCCGTTTTAAGCAAACCATAGTCCATGATGGTTTCGACCTGGTTGACAAATACCCCATTTTGAAAATGTATCGATGCGCTGATCTTCACGAGATGCTCGCCTTGCGGTTGCGCGCCAAATTGAGGGGCGAAATTCACATAGAGCGCAACCGCGCAAGCGCATATTCCGATGGCAGATACAATGACGCCTGTGGCCTGCTTGAGGCGATGGAATCGCGTTCTCATACTTCTCATTCGTCGGAAATTAGCTAAAAGTTAGTATTGGGGGTGTTGATTTTTTTGCACCTTGCTTACGTCTTCATCCCGCTCAAACTGATGCCCCCGACCAAATAGCGCTGCGCCACTAAAAAGAGCGCGATCAACGGCGCGGCGCCCATCGCGCTGGCAGCGAAGATCCGCGGCCAGTCGGAACTAGTCTCGGCACGGAAGAAACTTAGGCCCACCGTCAGCGGGTAGTAGTCCTGGTTGCTGAGCACTACAAGCGGCCACTCGAACATATTCCACGCGCCCATAAAGGTGAAGAGACCTAAGGTGATCAGCGCCGATTTAGACAGCGGCAGGATCACGTTCCAGAGGATGCCCCAGGAGCCGCAACCATCGATGCGGGCGGCTTGTTCGAGCTCGGCGGGGATATTGAGGAAGGCCTGGCGCAATAAGAACACGCCAAAGGCGCCGGCGAAACCCGGCAACAGGATGCCCCAGAGCGTGTCGACCAGCCCGAGGTCGCGTACGACGAGAAAGTTGGGCACCAACAAGACGGCCGGCGGCACCATCATCGTCGAGAGCAAGAGCGCGAAGAGCAGGTCGCGGCCGGCGAAGTGCATGCGGGCGAAGGCATAGGCGGCGAGAATATTGAAGAAGAGCTGGGCCGAGGTGATTAGCACGGCGTAGATGAAACTATTGGCCAGGTAGCGGTCGATCTGCCCGTAGCGGATGGCATCGACATAATTCTGATACAAGGGCCAGTCGGCGCCGGGCCAGTCGCGCGCGCTTTCTTCGCCGCGCATGGAAGCAAGGACTTCGCCGGGCTGGAAGCGCGGGGGGATCAGGCTTTGGCGGTCTTCGGCGAATTCTTTGCGGGTCTTGAACGATGAGCCGAGCATAAAGGCGTAGGGGTAGACCATAACCGCCGCGCCGAAGATCATAGCGACCACCGCGAGCTTGGAACCTTTATTCATCGTAGATCCTCCGCGAGCGGAAAACGCGCATTTGTATAAAGACGAAGACGAAGACCACCGCGAATAAAAGCCAGGCCAACGCCGAGGCGTAGCCCATCTGCCCGGCGACGGCGAAGGCGTTGATAAAGATGGTATAGGCGATGACCTCGGTGCTGCGCTCGGGGCCGCCTTGCGTCATGATATAAACAGAGGTGAAGACCTGGAAGGAGCTGATGATGGTCATCACCATGACGAAGACCAGGGTATTGCGCAGCAGTGGCACGGTGATATGGCGGAACTGGTGCCAGCGTCCGGCGCCGTCGATTTCTGCGGCTTCGTAGAAGTCCTTTGGAATTTCGGTAAGTCCGGCCAAGAAGATGACCATATTATAGCCGGCGCCCGACCACACGCCCAATAGCGCCAACGCCGGTAACGAGGTCCAGGCGTTATCGAGCAATTGGCCCCAGACGCCGAAGAGGTGGTAGAAGACCAGCGCCAAGACCACGCCGGGCGTGATCGAGGGCAAAAAGTAGAGCGTGCGGAAGAGAGCCTGGAAGCGGCGGGCTTTTTGGCATAAGATCGCCAATGGCAGCGCGGTCAATAATACGCCGACAACGCTCATCGCGGAGTAGACCGCGGTGTTTTTTAGCGACAACCAGAAGTAGCTGTCGTCGGCGAAGAGTGCGCGGCGGTAGTTGTCGAGACCGGCGTATTCAGCGGCGCCGGCGAAGGCGTCGTAGTGATGCAGACTGGCCCAGAAACTGATGCCCATCGAGACGAAGCTGAAGACGATGGTCACGGCGAAGGCCGGGGCGATATAGAGATAGGGCACGAGGCCGTGCATTAGTTCGGCCCCCTTTGTGCGAGCCAGCGGGCGACTTGCTGGTTATAGCGGCGGAAGACACCATTGGCATTGCGCTCGGCTTCTTGCAGCGCGGCGGCGACTGAGGCGTGCGGGCCGGTCCCGGCTTCGATCTCGGGGAAGCGCAGCAGCAGCGTTTCGATGACCGGGTTTACCTGGTGGTTGACGGCGATGATTTCGGTATGGCGCAGTTTGTCGCCGGCGAGGCAAATTTCTTTGACATTAGACAGATAGGGGCGTGCAGCCATGGCCTGTTGCCATTGCTCGGTGTCGTAGAAGTCGAGACGCGGGCCGTTGTAGCCGAGGATTTTGGAGCGCAGCAAGTTGCCTTCGAGGCTGCAGACGAATTTTATATAGCGCCAGGCAGCGTCGATATTCTCGCAGCGGCGGGTGACGACGAGCATATTGCCCCAGGTCACGGTTTTCTGCTCGCTGCCCTGTGGTCCGGGCGGGAAGGCGGTTTTGGCGAAGTGGTCCCAACCGAGCGTGTTGCGGATGATATCCTTGCCCGACCAAGTACCGGCGACCATACAGGCCACCTTGCGTTCCTGGAAGAGTTCGGAGTCGGAGATCTGCCTGCGGAAGGGCGGGCAGACTTTGTCCTGCCAGTAGAGTCGGCCGATAAAGCGCATCGCCTCGATGCCGGCGGCCCCGGCGAAGAGCGCGCGGGTGCCGGCCGCGTCCTGGTAGTGGCCTCCGTTGGCCGCCAACCACGGTGAGAACATGCCGGCGCCGCCGCCGTAGGCGTTGATGACGAATCCGGCTTGTTCGAGTGTGCCGTCGGGTGCGCGGCGTGTGAGTTTTTGTGTTAGGCGACGGAAGTGCTGCCAGTCTTTTACCGCGTCGAAACGCAGGCGGTCGTAGTCGACCGAGCTGTCGGGGTGGCGGGCGAAGAGGGCGCGGATCTCTTCGTCGTCGGCCGCAGCCTTTTCGAGGATGTCTAGGTTCCAGATCAGGCATTGTGCGTCGATGATTTGCGGTACGCCAAAGACGGTGCCGTCGGCCGCTTGGTTGTGGCGCCAAGCCGAGGGCAAGAACATTTCTTCGGTGACGCGTTCGGGTGGCGGGGCAGCGGCGTTTCGCGCCAGCAGGTCGTCGAGCGGGCGCAGCATGCCGCGTTGGTGAAAACCTTCGGCCCAGTAGACCGACGACTGGAACACGTCGGGCGGGGTGCTGCCGACCAACGCGGTCGAGAGTTTCTGCACGTAGTTACCGAAGGGCACGATCTGGTAGACGATGTCGATATCGGGATTTTGCGCCTCGAAGGTTTTTTCGACGGCATCAAAATATTGCCCGTATTCTTCGTTGCCGGCCGGGCTCCACCAGTCCCAGACGCGCAGTTGTACCGGGCGAGGGATCTCGTTGGAGAATAGGTCGTCGACGAGGGCGCGGGTGAGACCGGCGCGCAGGAAGACGCCGACGAGCAGTAGCAGGCCTAAGAAGACGAGGGGAATGCGGGCGCTGGACATTGAATTAGCGATGCCGGAGAACAAGCGGTGATTGCGCCATTATAGCGGTTCTCCCAGCGAGAGGCTGATTGTTACCTCTGTGCCTTTGCCTACTGGGCTCTCTATCTGGATCTCTCCCAGGTGCTGCTGGATAATCGGGTAGTCCGTAACCAAGCCGAAGGCGACCTTGGTCCTGTTGCCCGTTTGCTCGAAGCCGAAATCGAATATGTGCTGCAACGACTCGGGGGGGATGCCCACGGCCATGTCGCAGCTTTGAACACAGGCTCTTTTGTTGGCCTTCCATAACGTGCACAAATTCGCCCGGTCCGATTTTGATGACGACCAGCGCTTCTTTTTTAGGGGGAAATCGGCGACCGACGCCATAGCGGAGGGGGTGAAGTCGCCTGGGATGCTACGCGTTTTGATCATGTCGTGCGGATGATGCTGGGCGTGCAATTGTTTGCGCACCTGGTCGATGGCACTGATCTCGTCACGGTGCGCGATGGGCTCTCCAGTTTTCGCGTCTTCGGGAAAATATGTGACGATCGGTTCAGCGGGCAAGGTCGAGGCCTTGTCCTGGGCTTCCGACGATTTTAGACCGACAAAGACGAGAATCCCTACAAGGGCCATTCTGGATAGAATCGGCGATATAGGTTTATGCATGAAGCTTCTTTCTTGTGTTGTCGGGCGATAAAATTCCTTGCAGTTGCCAATAGCGAGGACGGGTAATCTTGCGTACCAAGTCTATGATAGGTACTGTCGCGGTATCGAACCAGAAATTGTTTTTTGGCAATATTGCTAAGTTGCGGATAAATAAATGGCGTTATGGATAAACAAAGCTTGTAGCAATAGAAAAACGCTTGTTCTGGTCCAGTTGCCGGGGCCCACTTTATAAGGTGATATAGGCTGGGGGTCTAAAGACTAGAACACAAGATAGTCAATTATGAAGGGGCCCCAGGATCCTATGAGCGGGGCTAAATGGAAACAGAACATGCCCAGGGTCAGGAAGCCGGCAAATAAAAAAACGGCACGCGGACATAACTTTTATTTTTCATCGTGAAAAGGGTAGAGTCGTAAAAATACACCATGCCCGGCCAGCCGCCGAGCGGGCCGAATAAGCTGAGTATATGCGCTAGGATCAGATAGGGCAAAGTGGCATGATCAGTAAGCGACCGAGATCGTGCGGTGCAGGCTCTGTTGTTGCGCGTCCCCATCGATGAATACTTCGGCGATATAGATGCCGGGCACCGCGCGGTGTCCGTTGCTATCGCTGCCGTCCCACGAGAGTGCGTGCTGGCCCGCGCGGGTGAATGTCTGTTGTTCAAAGGCGATGCGGCCGGATAGGTCGTAGAGGCGCAGGCGCAGCGGCCGAGGCTCGAGCACGTTGACGAGGTTGACGCTCAGATGCAACTGGTCGTTGACGCCGTCGTCGTTCGGTGTGATGATTGGGCTACTGAGTCGCAGGTTGGTCAACAGCTTGTTGCGGACGGGCAGACGGACGATGTCGGAGTCGTTGGCAATGAGGGGATTGGCGTTGCCGGGGTCGACGCGCTGGCGGATATCGCCGGATTCTAAAAAGGCGGTGAAGCGAGTCGACTGTCGGAAGACGGAGGTGGTAAAGCGCAGTTCGACCAATTCGCGGCTGCGGATAAGGCGAGGAAACTGCAGGCCTAAACGATTGTCGGTCGTGGTGGGTTCGACCGCTACGGGTTCGTTGTCGATCAAGGCTTCGACGAAGTGCAACGGGCCGGGGGCTTCGAGGGTGATGCGATCGAAACCTTGCGGGGCCGACCCGGCTTGCAGGAAATAGCTGAATTCGCTTTCGACGCCGGGTTCGACCTCGGCGGGGGAAATCTCACCAAAGACATCTTTGGCCAGCGGATCGGAGAAGTCGATGGCGAGAAACTCCAACGCCGCGCCGGCGGTTGGGGCGTCTGAGGTCAAGCGGACGTCGAGCTCCATATAGCGCCTGGGCGATGGCGATAGGAAGGTCTCGCCCGAAGTACTGTAGATTTTGCTCCAGGCGCTCCAGTCGGCGCCGGCGGATAATGTGGTGTCTATTTTGCCGCGGAAAGAGGGGATGAGTTTCTCGTAGCGGGTGGCGGTGACGACCTTGTTGTTTTTGTCGTGGTGGGTGACGTCGAGGTCGAGCGCGTTGCCGGAGCGCGAGCGGATTTCGAGTGCCGTGCCCGGCGGCGTGTCGGCGTTCCAGCGCAGGGCGGTGACGTTTTTGTTGGCGCCGAGGTCGATCAGGCCCGATGCGAACCGCGCGTCGCGCGGGAAGCCGAGGCCGTAGACCATTAACTCTTCGATGATGCCGCTGGCGGCGCCGCAGTCGCCGGCGCAGTTGGCGTCCCAAATCAGCCAGTTGACGCGTAGGAAGCGGGTGGCTGTCGATTCGAAAGAGTGGTCGGCGAAACCCTGTTGGTTATTTAAGGTGGAGCGGCGGTCGAGAAATTTGCGGTCCCAGATGAAGCTGCCGTTGGGCGAGAGCGAGCCATCTGAGGTCAACACCTCGTAGAGGTTGAAATCGAAGCGGCGCAAGGAGAGGATGCGGTCGCCGATACTGCCCACGGTGGCCCCGCGGGTGTTGGTGGGGCGGGGCACGATTCCGCTGACCATGCGGACCCAGTCGATCCAGTAGACCGCGCCGAGGTCGACGGTGATCTCGCCCCAGACGTCCTCGGGGCTGCGCACGGCGCGGCCGTAGCGGAAGCGGGTGAAGAAGTCGCCGTCGGCCAATAGAATGGCGTTGCCCAAGGGCACGTCGTCGTCGGTGTCCTTGCCGATCTCGATATTGATGCTGCCGCTGCGATCGAGCAAATTGAGGGTCAGGTTGTCGCCGAAGGCCCGGACTTCGATTTCGGCCAGGTGCGCGCCCTCGACGGGTAGGAGGTTTTTGACGCGCAGATAGCGGATCGGCGTGTGCTCGGATTGGTCGAGCTCAAAGACTACACGGTGCTTGTCGTTTTCCTTGAAGCGATGCTGGGTGCGGAAGGTCAGCACTTCGTTGAAGGAGGTGTTGCTCAGGTCGATTTGGGGCTCGCCGGTGGAGAGCAGCAGGTCGAAGAGCGCAAAGGGCGGCGCGTCAGTGGTGAAGTGCAGGATGACGCGGGTGGCGAAAACGCCGCGGCCCAGGTCGAGGTCGAGATACCAGGTATCGGAAGGATCTTGCGGGTCGGGGGTCCAGCCGGTTGCCGAGTCGCCGTCGATGGCCGTTGCGGCGTCGCGCGGGTTGGAGCCGGCTTCGTGGATGCCGCCGCCGAAGGCCGCGAGGTTAGCGACGGCATCGATGTCGCGGCGCACGGAGACGGGCGCGAGGCGACCGCTGGGGCTGACTTCGATGATGCCGCGGGGCAGGTTCCAGGTGTTCCAGTCGCGGGCCGAGTCGAAGCGAATTTCTTCGGCGAGGATGGGGAGGGCGAGAAGCAGGTGGGACAGATAAATGCAGGCAGCTTTGAATTTCATTTGCGTGTGTCTTCAGCCCTCGGTAGTTGTAGAATTTAATGGTGTATGACGAGCCTTACTCTAGGTAGATTGTGGAGGAATGTCAATCGGCTGTAGAGGTGGAAAAACAGAGACAAGTGTGCCCGAGAGGAGATGAAAATGGAATTGGACTGGAAGGCGATTGATCGGTGGATTTTTGGCGAGGCTTGGACGGGGTCTAAGGTGGGAGAGCATGCGGCGGTCTTATGTGAGGAAATTGGGCCGAGGTGGGCGTCGTCGGAGGGGGAGAACAAGGCGGTTGAATATATACGGGGGCAGTTTGTGGGGATGGGATTGGCAGGGGTGGGGTTGGAGGAGTTTGAATTGAATACTTGGGCGCATGGGCGGGCGGAGGCGCGCGTCGATGATTTTTCGATTGATTTATTGCCCTATAACCGTTGTCCGGCTTGTGCATTGGAAGCGCCGATTGTCGACGCGGGCTTTGGTACGGAACACGAACTCGACAAGGTACGGGATCAGTTGCAGGGCCGCGTCGCGCTGATGCACTTGGCGATGGAACCGTTTACCACGCCGGTGCCGGCGAATATCCGTTTAGAGGCGTTAGCCGAGGCGGGTGTGGTGGCGGTGGTGGCGATTGATCCGAAAGACGGGCGTCGCGTTGAATATCACAATGGTGGGGATTGGCGCGAGCCGGAGACGGCGGAGCTGCCCTTTCCAGCGGTGACGACCTCGCGTGAACACGGAAGATTATTACAGCAGTGGGCTAAAGAGGGGCGGAGGCTCAAACTGGTGGTGGAAAGCCGGTTTTACCCGGCACCGGCGCACAATGTGGTCGGCGAAATCGCGGGAGTGCATTGGCCGGGGGAGCGATTGGTATTGGGCGGACACCACGATACGGTCTATGGCGCACCCGGTGGCAATGACAACGCTTCGGGCACGATCGCGGTGATGGAGACAGCGCGAATTTTGGCTGGGCTAAAGGCGGAACTGGGCATCGATCCGGGCATGGACCTTTGTTTTGCGACCTATAGCGCGGAGGAGCAGAAATTTCAGGGGGCGAGTGAATACGTGCGGCGTCATTGTGCTGACAAACCGCGGTTGGCGATCAATCTCGACGAGCTTTCGGCCGGGCATATGAAAGGTGTGGTGCTGTCGTTCGCTCATCTGCGCGATTTTGTGCAGGGGCAACTGGATACGATGGGCGACGGGCTCAAGTGCCATGTGATGTCGCAGCTCGACGCTACGTCAGATCATTTTCCCTTTTTGCGGCAGGGCATCGACGCGGCGCATTTGTGGCGCTGGCGTTTTCGCGGCCGCCATGCCGACGCGGATTATCACCACGAGCCGGCGGATACCGCCGACAAGCTCAATGTGAGGGAGTTGAAGGAATACGCGGGGCAGTTGGCGCGTTTGTTGTTGCGGCTTTCGCACCAAGCGCCGGAGCAATGGCCGGTAAATACGCTGACAAAAGAGACGGTGAAGCAGCGGTTGCATGAGGAGCGGGAGACGGTTGTGCGGGTGTATTAGGGGGATTTTGCCGTCTTGAGTCGGCGCTTTAGTGCTCTGTAGTCAAAAGGCGTGTTCTTGCGGAGGTTGTAGTGCAAGTCGGAGAATAAGTGGTGTACTGAGGCGATAATGGTTGTTGGTCGAGTGGGGATTGTCGTATTCGAGTTGCGTGACGGGTATTTTTTTGACGAAAATGTTGTTGCGGCCGAGGCGAATACCCTGGTTGTCGTTCTAGACCCTTGTGCCCTTATTTTTGGCCAAGAGAGCCAGTAGTTGCCGGTCGTCGCATTGCGCGCAATGCGTATTGAGCGTGTGATAGGTTTTTCTGCGGCGGGTGATGTCATTTTTCATGCGATTCAGGCCCAGACGTAGATTTCGTCGTCGTCGGATGACATCGCGAAGAAGGTCGCCAGCACCGCGCGCGGTTGGTCGCCTATGATGGCGGGCACTTCGTGCACGTTCTCGGTAAAAAAGAAATAGAGGTCGCCCGGTTCGAGTTGGACCTGGGCGCGCTCTATGCCCTGTTCGGCGACATAGGCGGGAAATTTATCGCGCGATAAATGCTCCTGGAGCTCTGGGCGGTAGGGGCAGTTATAGAGATAGGGTTCGCCGGTACCGGCTTCCTTGGTGCTGTTCTGCAAACAGAGAATGGCGGCGAACTGGTGTGTAAAGCGCGAGATCTGGTAGTCGAAGGCTTGCGTGCGTTTGGCGACGGAGTCGTAGTGCGGGCCGTGGCCGATTTCGCGGTGGTAGACGCGGAAGATAGCCGGGCCGTAGAGGCGGCCGTCGGGCTCGCGGGCGGTTTTGACCTCTTTGTCGGGGGCCAGTTTGGCGAGCGCGTCGTAGATGCTGCGCACCGGGTCGTCGTAGCCGTCGAAGAGGGTCTCGAAGAGTTTGAGCGTCTCGGCCGAATGCGCGTGGAATTTTTGGCGGTCGGCGCGATGTGCGCCAAAGCTGGTGCCGATATCGATGCGTCGGGCGCTGCCGTTGCCCACTTGGTGTGGGTCGTAGAGCAGGCCGCGTTCGTAGAAGCGCTGCATGAGCGCGCGGCAGTGTGTGGGTTGGTAGTGCTGGCGCAGTACGAAGGCGGGCACCTCGCCGTGGGCTAAAGCCAGCAGTGGCTCGGGGTGCTGGTCGAGGATCTCGGGAATTGTCGCCTCGAAGGGGATCCAGGTTGAAGTGGTCATGGCGGGGAATGTACTATTCGTTGTATGCGGCGTCCAGATGATTTGATAACCTTAGAGCTGGTCCAAAAACCTAGATACCAGGAGTTCGTTTATGTCGATTGAAAAATTCACCATATCGCGCGACGACAGCGTCTACGAGTGCTTTCCGCATTTGTGCCAGACACGGTCGGGGCGGATCCTGTTGGTCTATCGTGAAAGCAATGGCCATGTGGCCAGCGAGTTTTGTCGGCTTATCATCCGCTACAGCGATGACGCGGGGCAGAGCTGGTCGGATCGCCGGGTTGTCTGCGACGAGGATCGTTCTTCGGGTGTGTTGAGGACTTGGAACGGTCCCAAGATACAGCAGCTTCAGGACGGCCGCATCCTGCTGCTGTGCGACGCAGTTAATTATCCGCCGGGTGAGTGGGGCAGCGAGGGGCGCTGCCGGGTCTGGTTGCGTTTTAGCGAGGACGAGGGGTTGACGTGGGCCGAGCCGCAGCCGACACCGGTGGCGGGCATCTGTCCGGATCAAGTCACTGAGTTGGCGGACGGGAGCTGGTTATTGCCGAGCAATGTGCGCAGCGCCAAGACCGATCGCATTATCCAGAATATTACCGTCAGCCGCGACCAGGGGCAGACGTGGCAAGCACCGGTGACACTTTTTGATCACCCCGATTATCAGCTCGACGAGGTGAGTATTGTGCGCATGCCCACGGGCGAGTTAGTCGCCTATCAGCGCGAGGATTTGGGCAAGCCAGTGCAAAAACTGATTTCGCGCGACGAAGGGGCCACTTGGGACGGGCCTTATGATACACTAAATCCTGCGTCGATCGGGATGCCGATTGCGGGGGTAACACAGGACGGATTTGTTATGGTTACTGGTCGTTATGGCGTGCCCGGCAGCTGGCGGCCGAACGAAAGCACCGAGCTTTGGCAGACGCGTTTGGCCAAGCGCGGGATCGTTATACCCAAGGTACCGGAGACCGAGGCCTTTGTCGCCGATTTTGAGCGTGGGCCACACACGGCGGAGACGGCTGATGAACTGCTTATCGGCCAGGGCGGCGCATCGGTGCATACCTTCGCTTTCTTGGAGCCGGTGGAGAGTGCGTTGGCGACGGAAAAAGATGCGCAGAAGGGTGCGGTCTTGCCGCTCGACCTAGATGCGAGTCCTTTTGCCGATAGCGGCTACACGGGGTGGGTCGAGTATGAACGAGGGCGATTCTTGGTGGTTAATTATATCAACGATGACGCGCCGATGGCACAGATTCGCGGATATCGCTTCGGGCTGGAGGATTTTTGATCCTAAGTATTGTCGTCGTCGGCCCCCGGGCCATGGTACCTATACCATATCGCCCCATTCGTCACCGCTGCGAAACTCAAAACTGGTGGAAAGCCCGGCGTCGACCGGTATCAGGGCGCCGGTAATCCCGGCTGCATCGTCGGAGAGCAGGAACGCGACGGTGCGCGCAATGTCGGCGGGTGTGAGCAGTCGGCCGAGCGGGTTGCGGTCGGTGCGGGCGGCGAGCACGGCTTCGGGGTCGTCGGACTTGCTGAGGTGGTAGCGGAAGAGCGGCGTATCGGTGACGCCGGGGCAGACGCAGTTGACGCGGATGCCCTGGCGGGCGTGGTCGACGGAGAGGACCTTGCTGAATTGCGCGATCGCGCCCTTGCTGGCGCAATAGGCGGCCAGGCCCTGCTCGGCCATAAAGCCGTCGATCGAACCGATCATCACCATCGCGCCTTTGCCGGCTGCGATCATGCCGGGTAGGAGCGCGCGGGCACCGCGTACGGTGCCCATCAGATTCGTTTATAGGATTGTGCACCAGTCGTCGTCGCTCAATCCGAGGGTGGTGCCGACGATGACGGCAGCGGGCAACGATGGCTGCATATTTCCGACGGCGGCGACGGGGATCCGGCCTGGTCGCCGGATGGTGAGCAGATCGCCTTTACTTCGAACCGCGACGGGGATTCGCAACTCTACATCATGCAAAGCGACGGTAATGCAGCTGAGCGACTCACCTACGATCTAGGCAGCGTCAGCGGGGCGAGTTGGTCGTCGGACGGCGCGCAGCTGGCTTTTAATGTCGTCAGGGATGGGCATGAGCAAATTTACAGAATAGACGCCGACGGCAAGAACGCGGTCAATCTGTCGAATAGCGGGTGCAACGAGTTCGCGGTGCATTGGGGGCCGGCGGTCGGATAAAGAAATTATCGCGGGCTGCAGATGCGGTTAGAGATTGTATCTCCGTTGCCGATTTGTACCATTGTTCTGTGAATGAACTTCGCACGTTGGATTAGCACAAGGGGAGACTCAGCTGAGCCTCCCCTTAGTTTTTGCGATCGCGTGTCAGAGCGCGGGGCTCAACAGCTGTCGTTCCTCGTCGACGGCGGCGCGCCATTGCTGCTCTTCGCGGCGCAGCGGGCCGCCATCCGCGTCGTCCGCCGTAAAGAAGCGCAGCACACGCCGGTCGCCGGTCGCCTTTGCCTCCGCCACCAATGCCTGGACAAGCGGCGCGTCAGTGAAGTCGTCGCGATAAGGCAGGCCGGCGCGCACGACGAAGGAGGTGACCATGTAGCGCCAGGCGCTGTCTGCGTGGTTGAGCGAGCCGGAGTGCAGCATGTCGCAGTGGAAGAACACCGCGTCGCCCGCTTTGGCGTCCACCTGCACGACCTCCTCCTCCTCCTCGGCGCCGTCCGGCTTGTCGCCGAAAGCGGAGCGGTGCGAGCCTGGAACTGCGAGCAGCGGCCCCCCTGGGCCGTCCATATCCTGCAGGTAACAGAGCATATGCGCTGCGAGCGGCGGCGTGGCCGGCTGGCTGCCATCCGCGAGGTGCCGTCCCCAGTCGCCCTTCCACATGCTGTGATGGGAGTACGCATCGCGGTGCCAGGCTGCAGCTTCGGCCAACAGCTCCGGTCGAGACGCGACCCCGGTCGCCCGGCCGGTCAGCTGAGCCGGTGGGGTGCCAGCCACGTAGAAGCCGTCGCCCTGGACGAAGGGGCCCATAACGCGCTCGGCCAGGTCGAGCAGGCGCGGGTTCAGCAGGAAGGGCTTGATGAGCAGCTGGGCCACCTCCGGCGCCGCCGCCAGCAGCCCTGGGAAGCCGATCATGGCCGAGTCGACGGGGCCACCGATACTGATGCCGCGGCCCGCTGCGGCCCGCTCGGCGCCGGTTGCTGGTTTGTCGTCTAACACGCCGGGCTGCGCCTGTAGTGTCGCCGTCATCTTCGCGGCTATTTGCACGTCCAGCCGCTCCCGCGCCTCTGCTACCTCGGCGGCGCTGAGCACCCCGCGCAGCACCGTGAAGCCGCGGTTATGGTACTGCTCAACCTGCTCTGCCAGTATGGCCTCTTCGGCCGGGCTCGGTGCGCTCCCGCTCCGCGCTGGCAGCAAACCTCCAACCGTCTCTTGTTGCACTCCAGCCATTACAGACTCCTCCTTTTTTTAAATAATAAAAATTGACGAATGAAAAATATAATAATCGCTCGCTCGCATTAATCATACAAAAAGTTAGCGTGGAACCTGTCGTCGTTGTAGTTAACGCTGGATGCGGCGATGCTGGCCGAGCTGGCGCAGTTGAGCAAGCCAGTCAAAGAGACGCTCGGAAAAAATATGGATATGTGATTCGCGGATGCGCTAGTAGGCCAGGCTGATCAGGCGCACGGCATCGTCCTCGCCGGTCTGGGCTCCCAGATCGATGCGGCACAGGTAGATGCCCGGTGGCGCGACCGCGCCTTGTAAGTCCGTGCCATCCCACACATACGAGCGCGAGCTGCCCTCTGATACGGGTTGCAGTTGGACCAGCAAACGCCCTGTCAGGTCGAAGATCTGCACTTGCGGTTCGGGTGCGGCGACCTTCAAAACGGCAAAGCGAATCTCCGTCTGGTCGTTGATCCCATCGCCATTGGGGGTGAAGGTCGGCGGGTCTACCGCGAGGTCGTTGATAAGCTGTTGGCTGCCGGTCAGTTCGGGCAAGAGCACGATATTGGATCGACGCGACATGGCCTCTACCGATTGCCATAGTCCCGGTCGCTCGACGGCGCCCAAGTCGAGGGCGAAAAGGCTGGCGTTTTGCAGGACGCGGGTGGTAAAGCTAACGGTGAGCGAGTCGGCGGTGATCGCCCGCGGCAAGTCGATGAAGAGCGAGTCGCCCAGTGCCGCGATAGCGATGGCTTCGATGGGTGCTCCCCCAGCTTGCACTTCGATGCCAGCTTGCAAGTCGACCGGCTCGGACAGAGTAAAGCGCATGCGGTCGAAGCCGCTGTCGGCGGGCAGCGCGTTTGTCGCCAAGGTATAGGTGAAGCGAGTGGCCTGGTTGGGGCGCGTTTCGCGCGGCTCGATGCGGCCGCTCGCCTCTTGCACCAAAGCCTCTTCAAATTCGATCGCCAGCGAACTGACCGACGGCGCGAATTCGGGGTCGTCGGTGGCGAAGATTAGCTCCAACTGCACAAAGCGGCGCGGGCTCTGCGATTTAAAGGTCGCGCCCGAAGATTGATACTCGCTACTCCACGCGTCCCAATCCTCGCCGACGACTAAGGTGGTGTCGATCGGGCCTTTGAGGACCTTGGGGATGCTATTGTATTTCTCTTCGGTGACTATGTCCCCCTTTTTGTCGTGGAAGGTGAAGAGCTGTTGCAGCGCGTTGCCCGAGCGCGAGCGCAATTGGATGCGGGTATTGACGGGCATATCGGCGTCCCAAGAGAGCGTACTGATGACTTTGGGCCGGTTGTCGCCGGTGCCGGCGCCGAGGTCGATAAAGTCGGATCGCAATACCACCTGGGCCGGATAACCCGGCGAAAAGATCATAAACTCCCCCCACTTGGTCTGACCCCAACCATCGTCGTGGATACCGTGCCAGAACAGATAGCGGATGCGGCGCGGTGCGAAGAGATAGCGGAAATAGTATAGCCGATCCGCGCCGGGACCGAGATGGGTGAATAGTTCGTCGTAGTCGAAGGGTTTTGCTACTGGCAGGGAACTGCTGCCCAGCGCACGGGAACCGTCTGAAAAGAGGACGGTGTGTCCGGGCCCGCTCCAGCCGACTCCGAAGCCTAGAGTGCCCTCCTGCGAGCGCATTGAATAGATAAACATCTCGTCGACGAAGAACACGGCGCCAAGATCCACCCCGAAAAACACCCCGCCGTCCTTCCAACCCGACTCGCCAGATCCAGAGGAGATGGTGTTGTTGGTATTGAGGTCGGAGTCGAAGAGATTGGCGGTGTCGTTGGTGTTGAACCCGTCGGTAATGGTGCCACGTCTATGCGTATTGATGGAGATATTGTCGCCGATGCCAATGACTTCGACCTCGGCGAGGGCGCCATCCGCGTTTTGCTCTTCGGCGGTGATATTGACATACTGAATAAGCTGGTACTGGTCGCGGTTGCCGGGGTTGACCGGCAGGCCAGCATCGACGATAAGGGTACTGTCGTTGGCGGGAAATTCGAGCGGGATGACGATGGAGGTCGAATCGTTGGGGCGGGTGGTGCGGTAGACCGAGCGGAAGAGAAAGATGTCGCGGGTGGCGTTGATGCGCACGCCGGTGTTGACCAGCACCGTAAACTGCTGCAGAGGTCTGGCCCCTTCCTGGTCGGGAAAGGTCAGGCGGATTTCGCGGGCCAGCACGGCGCGGCCTAGGTCGATGGTGATAAACCAGTCCTCGGCGGCCGCCTCGGGGTCAGGGCGCCAGAAGGTCTGCGGGTCGCCGTCGATGGCCAGTGCCGCATCTTCTGGATTGGAGCCCACTTCCCAGATCCCGCCGAACACTTCATCGCCGTGCTCCCTAGTCTCGTGCGAGAAGAGGTGGGCGTCTTCTACCGCGTTGATATTCTTGCGGAATTTGACCAGTTGCAGTTGGCCTTCGTCGCCGGTTTCCGTCAGACCGAAGGGGTGTTGCCAATTCGCCCATGCTGCGGCGCTGTCGAAGACCAACTCGTCGGCGTCGAGATGCACGGCGAAGAGCAGCATAGCGTACAGGGCGAGGTATTTGTGCGACATGGTCATGATACCTTAGTAGGCGATGCCCAGCGGGCGGATTTGCGCCGAGGTGGCGAACTCGGCTGCCGGCGCGATGCTCAGCAAGTAGATTCCGGGCGGTAGCGCCTGGCCATTTTCGTCGCGTCCGTCCCATGAGATTTCTCGCGGGCCAGAGTCTTGCAGCCCGGCGTCGATGCGTGCCAGCTGGCGTCCGTTAAGGGCGTAGACTGTCAGTGCGATTGGCACGGCTTCGGGTAGGCGGAAAAGTGTATAGCTGATCCGTAGGCGGTCGTGCACACCGTCGCCATTGGGGGTCAGCACTGGTGTCGAGAGGCTCAATCCCTGCAAGACGCCCGGTGCGGTGTCGGCTGCGCCGAGCACGCGTAGGCTATTGCTCGACAGTGCTTGGCCCGCGTCGCCGCTGACGACCGGCTGCGACAATACCTCGCGCTCGCTGTCGAATACCTCACCGGAGAAGGTGGTGGCGAAGGAAAATAGGGTCGTCGAGAATAGCAGGCGCAGGGGTGAGTTGTCACTGCGGGTAACGCGAGTGGGCAGGCGCACGCGCAGGCCGTCTAGCTCTACAAAGACCTCGGCGGGTTCGACTGGCGCAAGCGGCTCGCCCATCTCTAGGCCAACGAAGCGGGTGTTGCTGCCGGTGCGGATGCGCAAGCCGTCGAAGCCCGGTGCGTCGGCGGCGGAAAAGTCGGCGCGCAGGTCGTAGACGAAGTCGGTTTCCTGGCCCAGGGTAACTTCGGTGAAACCGCGCGCGGGTTGCGGGTCGGCGCGCAGGGCGACTTCGCCGATGATGTCGCCGGCCAAGAGTGGAGCGGTCTCAATCCACAGCGAGTCGAGGCGGATAAAATCGTCGAAGGAATGGCTTTCGAGGGTGATTCGCAGTTGCAGATAGGAACCGCTGCGCAGATTGAGCGGCAGGCCCGGCTCGGTGAAGGGCACCGACCAGAAGGTCCAGTTCTCGTTGTCGTAGCTGATGGAGGCGCGCAGACCGGGGCGCGGGTCGAGCGTGATGATCGGCGCTTCTAGGTTGGGGCGAAACTGGCGGGTGCGCAGCTCGTTTTCATAGCGCTCGCGCGTGACGGCGCGTTCGAAACCCGTCTGCTGATATTCGTGGTAGATGGCGGGGTCTTCGTCGCGGCCGGTGCGCGCCTCGATCTTGATGCCGACCGCCGCGTCGGGGGTCTCTACGGCTACCCCGTCGACCATGCGAAAAGAGGTCGCCCGCCAGAACAGTTGCCCGAAGTTCGCCGATTGGCCGAGGTCGGTGATCTTGGTTTTGTAGATGACCTTGCGCGGCACGCCCTGGGCGAAGAGCTCGAACTCGGCGAGGGTGCCGGGCGGGGCTTCACGGTACTGGAAGCGGATGAAGGAGGCGAGAAAGTCCTCGTCGAGAATCGAGACCTGCCGCCGGTAGCGCACGAAGCGCGTATAGCGGCGGGGGAAGGGGATCTCGACGCGGGGTTCGAAGTTTTCGTCGACATCGGCGATGATATGCGAGAGGGGTTCGAGCGTGCCCGCGACGATGGGCTTCTCGGACTCGCTGGCGATCGAGATATCGTAGCCGGGGATCGCATCGGTCTGTAGTGGCGTGCCGTCGGAGCGAAACCCCTGGCTCGGCGTGGTAAAACCGAAGGCGACGGCCGGCACCGCGACGGCGAGGTCCATGGTATAGACCTCGCGTTCGAGCGGTACGGCGCGCGGCGGATAATAGGTCGCAAGGTCGCCGTCGATGAGCAGGCTGCCGTTGGGGGCGGCCAAGCCGTCGCTCCATTTCCAGGTGCGCGGCGTCTCGCCGTCGACATAATCGAGCACGATATCGCTGGGGTCGCGCCAGAAAACCCAGTTGTCGAGGTGGGAAAAGACCGTTCGCTCAGGCGTCAGGTAGATGGGTTGGATCGCGCCGGGTGTGCTAGCGAAGTCGACGAAGAGGCGAGTGGTATCGCTCTCGCTCCACTGCAGACCGCTGCCGCCTAGCTTCCATAGTGATATCTGAGCGCTGACCGGTTGTGCGAGCAATGCCAGAGCGCATAACAATCCGCAGCCGAACGAGGACAGCTTTGAGGTCATAGCGTGCTCCCTTAACATCTACAAAAGACAACTAATATAAAGGGGGGGGTAGAGTCTATTCGTCCTGCCCATCTTCGAGCGTCTCGATATCAAATGCCGCCGCGATCAGCTCTTTAGTATACATCTCTTTTGGCGCGTTGAAAATCTCCTGTGTCGGCCCCTGTTCGACCACTAATCCATCTTTCATCACGATCAGCTCACTGGCGAGGGCGCGCACTACTTTGAGGTCGTGGCTGATAAATAAATAGGCCAGGTTGTGGCGCTCTTGTAATTGCAGCAGTAGCTCGACGATCTGGGCCTGCACGGTTTTGTCGAGGGCGCTGGTTGGCTCGTCGAGCACCACGAAGCGCGGTTTGAGGGCCATGGCGCGGGCGATGGCGATGCGCTGGCGTTGGCCGCCGGAAAACTCGTGCGGGTAGCGGTCCATCGACATCGGGTCCAAGTCGACTTCGGCCATGGTTTCGGCGACCAATTGCCGCCGTTGCCCGTAATCGCCGCCGATCGCGTGGATCAGCAGGCCCTCCTCGATGATCTGGAAGGCCGACAGGCGCGGGCTCAAGCTGGCGAAAGGATCTTGGAAGACGATCTGCATCTGCCGTCGCAGCGGGCGGATCTGTTGCTGTTGCCAGCCCTGAATGTCGCGGCCCTCGAATTCGATCGGGCCTTCGCTGGCGACTAATCTGAGCAGCGCCTGGCCCAGGGTGGTCTTGCCTGAGCCGGATTCGCCGACGACGCCGACGGTTTGGCCCGCGCGCACGCTCAACGAAATCCCGTCGACGGCTTTTACATGGCCGACAGTGCGGCGTAAAAAGCCGCGTTTGATGGGGAAGTGGACCTTGAGGTCTTGCGTGTGAATGACTTCGGGCGCGGTCGCGTCAATTGGTGGCGGGTCGCCTTTGGGCTCGGCGGCCAGCAGCTTCTGGGTATAGGGGTGTTGCGGCTCGGTGAAGAGGGCTTCGGTGCTATTGTGCTCGACGATCTCGCCTTCGGTCATTACATAGACGCGGTCGGCCATATGGCGCACGATGCCCAGATCGTGCGTGATTAGCAGGATCGCCATGCCAAAGCGGGTTTGCAGGTCCTTGAGTAGAGTGAGGATCTGTGCTTGGATCGTCACGTCGAGGGCAGTGGTCGGTTCGTCGGCAATCAGTAGGTCGGGTTCGTTGGCCAGGGCCATGGCGATCATCACGCGTTGGCGTTGGCCGCCCGAGAGTTGGTGCGGCCAGGCGTCGAGGCGCTCTTCGACATTGGGCAGACCGACCAATTGCAGTAATTCGATGGCGCGGTTGCGGGCCTGCGCTTGCTTGAGTCCACGGTGTAGGATCAGCGTTTCGCAGAGCTGTTTCTCGATCGAGTGCAATGGGTTCAGTGAGGTCATCGGCTCCTGAAAGACCATCGCAACACGGCCCCCGCGCAGCTCTTGCATTTCTTCGGCCGGTGCGTGCAGCAATTCCTCGCCGTCGAAGCGGATACTGCCGTGCGGGTGGCTGGCACGCGGGTAGGGCAATAGTTGCAGCACGGAGAGGGCGGTGACCGACTTGCCCGAGCCCGATTCGCCGACCAGTGCCACGGTCTCGCCGCGTTCGACGGTGAGGGACGCGCCGCGCACCGCTTCGACATCGTCTTCGTCCTCGAGGTGAAAACTAACTCCCAGGTTTTCGATCTTCAGCAGGCTCATGCGCCGTTGCTCCCGTGTGTTTTGCGCGGGTCGAAGGCGTCGCGCACCGCCTCGCCGATAAAGACCAGCAGCGAGAGCATGGTCGCCAGCGCGAAGAAGGCGGTAAAACCAAGCCACGGGGCCTGGAGATTGCGCTTGCCCTGGTTGAGCAACTCGCCCAGCGAGGGCGAACCGGGCGGCAGGCCGAAGCCGAGAAAGTCGAGCGAGGTCAATATCCCGACCGAACCGGTGAGCACGAAGGGCAAAAAGGTCAACGTCGAGACCATGGCGTTGGGCAGCATATGCCGCCACATGATGCGGCGGTCGCTTTGGCCCAAGGCGCGTGCGGCTTTGACAAAGTCGAAGTTGCGCGCGCGCAAAAACTCGGCTCGCACCACGCCGACCAAGCCCATCCAGCGGAACATCAACAGCAACCCGAGCAACCACCAGAAACTCGGCTCGACGATACTGGCGAGGATGATCAGCAGGTAGAGCAGCGGCAGCCCTTGCCAGATCTCTATAAAACGCTGGAAGAGCAAGTCGACCCAACCGCCGAAATAGCCCTGCACCGCGCCGGCGGCGATGCCAATGCTGGCGCTGAAGAGTGTCAGTAGGAGGCCGAAGAGCACGGATATACGGTAGCCGTAGAGCACGCGAGCGACGACGTCGCGGGCCTGGTCGTCGGTGCCGAGCAGGTTGTCGGAGTCGGGCGGGGAGGGCGCCGGGTGTGTGAGGTCGTAGTTGACGGTGTCGTAACTATAAGGGATCGGCGGCCAGAGAATCCAACCCTTTTCTTCGATCAGCTCCGCGACAAAGGGGTCGCGGTATTCGGCCTCGGTCTCGAACTCGCCGCCGAAGGTCGTTTCGGGGTGGGTCGCGACGACCGGGAAATAATACGAGCCGTCGAAATGTACGATCAAGGGCCGGTCGTTGGCGATAAATTCGGCCGGCAGGCTCAGGGCGAAGATCGCCCAGAATGCCCAGAAGCTCCAATAGCCGCGGCGGTTGCGGCGGAAGTTGGCGAGCCGTCGCTGGTTGAGCCGGGAAAGCCGGCTCGACGTCGGCGGGGGAGGAGCGGCGATGGCTGTGGAGGTACTCATACCTCGCGACTTTCGAAATCGATGCGCCGGTCTACCAGGGTGTAGGTCAGGTCACCGACCAATTGCATCAGCAACCCCAGCAGTGTGAAGAAGTAGAGCGTGGCGAACATCACGGGGTAGTCGCGGCCGATCGCGGCCTCATAACCCAATAGCCCTAACCCGTCTAAAGAAAAGATGATTTCAGTGAGCAGCGCGCCAGTGAAGAAGATGTCGATAAAGGCGCCGGGAAAACCGGCGATGACGATCAGCATCGCGTTGCGGAAGACGTGACCGTAGAGCACCCGGTTTTCGCTTAGTCCCTTGGCGCGCGCGGTAGTGACATAGAGCTTGTTGATCTCGTCTAAGAAAGAATTTTTGGTCAATAGCGTTAGCCCGGCGAAACCGCCGATCAGCATCGCGGTGACCGGCAGGGCGAGGTGCCAGAAGTAGTCGGCGATCTTGCCGAGCGAGCTCAGTTCTTCCCAATTGGAGGAGGTCAGGCCGCGCAGCGGGAACCAGTCGAGGTAGTGCCCGCCGGCGAAGACTACGATCAGCAGGATGGCGAAGAGGAAACTGGGGATGGCGTAGCCGATGATGACGACCCCCGAGGTCCAGACGTCGAAACGCGAGCCGTCGCGCACGGCCTTGGCGATACCTAAGGGAATCGAGATAAAATAAACGAGCAGGGTGGTCCACAGGCCGAGCGAGATCGAGACCGGCATCTTCTCCTTGACCAGTTCGACGACGCTTTGGTCTCGATAGAAGCTCTCGCCGAAGTCGAAGCGCAGATACTGGCCGATCATCTGGAAATAGCGCTCATGCAGCGGTTTGTCGAAGCCGTACATGCGCTCCAACTCGGCGATCAGCTCGGGGTCGAGACCCTGGGAGCCGCGGTACTTGCTATTGAGTTCGCTGCTCTGGGCCCTGTCCATGACCTCGCCCATATCCGAACCGCTGACGCGTTCGGTGGCGTCGGTGCCGAAGCCCTGGATTACGGCGATGGTGCGCTCGACTGGGCCGCCAGGAGCGGCCTGGATGATAAGAAAATTGACCGTCATGATGCCGAAGAGCGTCGGTATCATAAAGAGCAGGCGGCGGAGTATATAAGCTCCCAAGCGCTAGTCGCCCTGTTCCAGCCGCGCGGCCTTCTCTTCGTCGTACCACCAGGTATAGGGCATGACGAAGTAGTCGCCGGTGTAGGGGGCCGACATGGCGGGTTTGCCGAATTTATCCCAGTGCACGATGCGGAACTTGTCGCTGTACCAGTGTGGGACGATATAGTGGCCCCAGAGCAGGACGCGATCAAGGGCTTTGGTCACCGCCACCAATTCGGCGCGGTTGGGCGCCTGGATCAACTGATCGACCAGTTCGTCGACGACCGGATCCTTGATGCCGGCCTCGTTGCCGCTGCCGGGTTCGTCTGCGACGGCGCTGGTCCAGTAGTTGCGCTGTTCGTTGCCGGGGCTGTGGCTCTGGCTCTGGCCGCCGACGATTAGGTCGTAGTCGAACTCCTGGGCCCTGTTTTGATATTGGGTCCGATCGACGGTGCGGATCGCCGCTTTTACGCCGAGGCGCTCGAGGTTGCTAATCATCGGTGCGACGATGCGCTCCCACGAAGCGGTATGGAGCAGAATTTCTATTTCCATCACGGCGCCCGTTTCTTCGTGCGTAAGTACGCCGTCGACAATCTTCCAGCCCGCTGCGTCGAGCAGTTTTGTGGCCGCGCGCAGATTCGTGCGGATCTGGCCCGATCCGTCGGTGCTGGGGGGCTCGTAGGCTCCGGTGAAGACCTCATCCGGGACGCGGCCCCGGTACGCTTCGAGGATTTCGAGTTCTCGGCCTTGCGGCAATCCCTCAGAAGCCAGCTCGGAATTGGCGAAATAGCTCGTGGTGCGCTGGTAAAGACCGTAGAACAGATTCTTATTGGTCCATTCGAAATCGAAGGCATAGCCGAGGGCCTGGCGCACGCGGCGATCGGCGAATTTGTCTCGGCGGGTATTAAAGACAAAGGCCTGCATGCCGGTCGAGCGCCGGTGCGGCAGCGGGTCTTTTACCAACGTGCCTTCGTCGACGGCCGGGACATCGTAGGAGGTCGCCCAGTCCTTGGAGGAGTTTTCGCGCCGGTAGTCGAACTCACCGGCCTTGAGCGCCTCGATGGCCACGGTCTGGTCACGATAATAATCGAATTGAATGCGGTCGAAGTTGAAGCGGCCCTTGTTGACGGGCAGGTCCCTGCCCCAGTAG
>Ga0302117_10000116_pt1 | contig 29558 bp, 29 predicted proteins | sample AG5_322_MG_FD_203112 | JGI IMG/M metagenome (GOLD analysis project Ga0302117, IMG submission 203112) | Marine microbial communities from Western Arctic Ocean, Canada - AG5_32.2 | ecosystem: Environmental > Aquatic > Marine > Oceanic | place: Canada: Western Arctic Ocean | collected 2017-10-01 | reverse complement strand
AAAACCAAAGCAGAAGGCTGTTGGCTTCCTACGGTTTCAAGACCCCGAAGTGACACGCGAATCACGGCTTCAGGAGAAATGGAAACAAGAGAAAAAGGAGCAACGCGCACAAAGGAAACTTGATCGTGCTCGTGATGCTAGTTACTGCTTAACATGCCGTCAGCCGGTGCGGAGTAAGAAATGAAACGCTCCCGCCTGAAGCCGCGCTCTAAAAAGATGGCAGCTAAGTATGTCGAGCGGCGGAAGTTGGTAGAGAAGTTACTGAAAGAACATCCGCAGTGTGAAGCACAAGTACCGGATGTATGTACAGGGAAGAGCGTTGACTTGCATGAGTTATTAGCTAGGTCACAGGGAGGAAGCATATTAGACGAGTCGAACATCATCTGCGTGTGTCGTGCATGTCACGATTTCGTAGGAAGAGAAGTAAAGCTAGCTACCGAGATGGGATTAAGGAGAAGAAGATATGACAAAGAAAAGTGAATTGCAAATGTATCAGGGCTTGAAATTTAGGAGGGACAAATACGATTTTGCTGATCGGAAATGGTTTTTAGAAAAGGATCGCCCATTAAAAACCCCATTTGAAGCAGTGTCTCACTGCATTGACAGGCTTGAAGATTGGTCAAAAATTTATGATGAATTACGGACAGAGTTTTGCCCAGATTTAACCTATGAAGAAGTGCTCGGTGCTCTATTGCTTGCTCGTGATGTCATTGAAGAACAACAAGATAATGATGAATGGTCAGGATACCCGAATGTGAAAAAATACCTAGAGAATCAGGAGCGAGAGAATGAGAAGGAGAATGCATGGATGTAGTAAGTGTCGCTGGGGACAAGGAGATGTTGGCTGAGGCGTTGAGTTTGTTAGTGGGTTTCTGCGGGATGGGTGACATCCTGACTGCTTGGGACCCTAAACATTTGGACTCAGAGTCCTTAATAAGAATCATAGATATTTTGTCGGAGCATCAGGACGATGCCGAGTACACGATTATGGACAGGCGACTTAATCAGATTGTGACTTTATATGGATAAGACATTACTTGAGGAGATATAATTATGCCACCTAGTATGCAAGGTAGCATGCCCGTTGTGCTCAACGCCATGAACGAGATCGGTTTGGTATTGAGGCGAATACAGCAAGAAGAAAACGACCAAATAATAATTGATAAAGCCACGGTGGCCGAATGTTTCAGCGGTCTATATGGCGAATATGAGAAAGTGCGCGTGATGCAAGATTTGCTCTGGCAGTGCGAAACAGAGGATCGATATATGGCCTATAGAGAAAACGGGGAAACTATATCGCCGAGCGTCAGCGTGGAGGGATCTATAGACAGGGCACAATATCAATACCAGTTGGTAGGGGATCGGCAATCTGTGTTGAAGCAGCTGTACAAGCTACAGTGGCAAGCGTTCAGCAAGTTACCGCGTACGGTTGACCCAGTAACGGTGATCGATAAATTACTAACAATAGGCTCGTCAAAGAAAGGAACCAAGCAAAATGAGCAAAACATTGCTTGAGGTATTTAGTGGTGATGAGGCCAGTAAGCGTGGTAAAAACAATCGGAGCCGAGGTTTATCTTTAGAGAGAACGGTCAGAGACATCCTAAATCGCGTCATGCTGACCGTGACGTGGCGTAACCCGTCCACTGGTAAGGAAATAGCTGACGTAGAAACCCAGAACGGTATTTGTCCCCTGTGTGATGGCGTAGGGCAGTTGTCACTGGCGGTTGAGGTTAAAAGCTTTATTAAAAAAATGCCTCTGTGGTTGGAGCGTGGGGTCATTCAGTCTGAGAAGGCAGCGGTCCAGACTGGCAAGACTGGCGTAGTGATTGTGACTTGGAAGGACAAAGGCGCTAGGCGTTATTTTTTGATGAGTGAATTGCAAAAAAAAGAGGAGCCCGAAGGCTCCTCTGGTAGTTAACCCGAAGGGATGAGTTAACTAGTTTCTGTTGGCTTAAGAATCCTCCTAGTCGCTTTTACTATGAGTGCCTCATCTAAGTCCCTGTGCTTGGCTTCATTTTCTTCTGTAAATATTTCAATCCAACTTAAAGCTGAGAGCGAATTGTTTAGGCCCTTGACTGCGCTCTCTCGCTCACTCAAGTAGTTGTGATCAATGGTGTTAATGATCTCTGACTTAATGCTTTCCAAGTCAGCTATTATTTTTTCTATTTTCTCATTCATTATGGACCTACCCTGTCGTTGTCGCTTTGTACTTCACTGCCGATTACAAACAGTTGGTTCCTACCTACTGCCAATTCATCGCCACTATTTATCCGCATATCCGTAGAGACTTTTTCACCATTCACTTTGATAGCACCTTGCCCTAATAATCGAGCCCATGAGCCGTGGCCTCCAAAGTGGAACATGAATGTGTCGCTTAGTTGATTGTTCAAGTGTTTTAACTCAGTCATTTTATTCTCCCTATGTCCAGCAACGCTTCAGTTTCGCCGTGAATAATCGCGTTGGAATTACTACAGTGGTGTTACACGCATCGCAACAGAATCCCTCTTCGACTGGTTGGGCGTTATGAATCGTACCCGTTATTTCTTTGTTACAAATTAGGCATTTACTTTCGTTTATTATTTCCTTAGTCATCGTTCTAATCCTCCTGTGCTAGTTCAAAATTATGTTCCGCTACTGCTTTGTTATCAGTCCAGTTAGCTCTCTCGTGACATGGTTCGCAGCCTAGTTGAGTGTTATATAAGTCATCACACGTTGGGCATTGAGCCATATACATTTCATCGCATTTACAGTAGCTTTCCAGCTGGTCGCAATCTCCACAAACTGCCATTGTCAATCCTCCTGTTATCGCCTCGTGAGTTAGGTGTATAAGCGCCCCTAAAACTAGGGGCGCTAGTATTAAAACTTCCATTAGTAGGGTTCCCCGTCTGAGTTGAATCCTTCTCGGAGTCTATCGTCTCTCCGTTCATCTTCGGATCGGGGGAAACAGTCATCGCAGACTGTACCCTCCGCTTTGTAATTTCCGCAATGTATACATTCATCCATTTTCAATTTCCCTTCTGTGCTTAACTCTAAAAAGATTGTAAGGCCTACGTCAAGTATCAGCAAGCCTTACAATCTACCCTGCTCTTAACTAGTCCAGACTTGAGGACGTCCGAACCCAACGAACATAACCTCCTGCTGCTTAGCTAGTTCGACTGCGTGAGCTCCCAAGAGCATCTCTTGTGCCATGTCTTTAGCAGCGCTGAATGCGGCCCAAGTTGAGTTTCGGTATCGGGCATACTCTCTCTTCACATAATCCTCCTCATGAGCTGACCCATCAGGCGCAGTCTCTCCAGAAAAAACGGCCCCATAAATGTTATTAGTGTAAAGCGGATTTTTCTCTACATAATCCCTGTTATTTGCGTAAACTATTAAGGTAAGAGTTGACCAGCGTGGTGCATAATATGAATGCCTCATGTCGTCTCCCTCTTCATACCATTTCCAGTCCACGTCCTTCTCCTCAACTTGCTTAACTTCCACAATCCTCGTGTGCCCATATTGCCCCGTTTCGTCTTTGCCTCCTCCGTAGGACTCACTCTTGACTGTAAATGTAGCTAACTCAGTTTCGTGGGTTTCTTCGTAAAAGTCGTGGAACCCTCCGACCTCATAAGCGATCTCAGGGTTCACTACATCAAAGCCGCGCAGCTTGTGTGCTAAGTCTCTGGTTTCGGCTTGGAGATCAATTATTTTTTGAATCTTCCTACCCATAGCGGTTAAGTCTAGATCTTCATACTTCACTACAACTACATCACGCTTTAGGATAGGCTCCCAAGTAGTCCGCTTAATCAGACTGCCTGATCTGAATGCGCTCCTGATCTGTGCTTGGCTGTATGGCTGCTTAGTTCCTTCCAAAATTGCGGCCAATATTTTTACGTTCCACTCTCTTTGCTCAGTCATTTTAATTCCCTTCTTAATGACTCTGGTAACTTAATTGTTAAGCTACTCATTGAGGCTGCCCAAAATCGCTCTGGGCAGCCCGTATGAGGCTCTTAACTAGGCTGCACACTCCTTCGCGCAGCTTAGTATGTAGCGGCTAATCCTGTCAGCTAAATCCATTGACTCAGCAATCACTTTTGGATCGTCCTTGATGACATTGGCCCAGCTTTGGACATAGGCTGCCGAGTTATCCGTTAAGGTCTCACTTTCGATCCCTGCATAAGCTCTTAGGTAAGCGCTTGCGATCTCTGCTGCCATCTCTTCAGCTCCTCTAACGTGCTGGCCTTTTGAGTAGTAGCCACGCAGATCCCTTTTGACTCTCTTGTCATCTCGGATCGATGTGCTATGAGCCATCTCGTGGAATATAGTTGAGTAGTAAGCGCCTTCTGCGGTCCATTGAGCCTTCAACGGTAGATTGATTTGATCAGGATGCTCGGTCCAGTTTGGAGCTTGTGAGAGTGGTACTTCTACCACTTTAACTCCAGTGGTTTCTACATACTGATTGATGATCGAATCTGCTAATTCATGAGCCGTGACGGTAGCGTCTAGATCGATTGTTGGATCTTGTGGCTTCCCTTCTGGCGCATCGCTCCAATCTGCTTGATCGATGTTGAACACGGCCAGCGCTCCGGTCCTCTTGGTCTTCTTGACTTGGCCAGTTTCCGGATTGACTAAGTGGCGCTCGCGCTTCACTGAACCATTGCCAGCTGGGACCGTGACAACGATATAATCACAGTCGCAGTCTCCCTTGTGCCAGCACTTGAGCGGAGCCATGAAAATATTGAATATCTGGCTGGAGTATTCGCCTTTTCTGACGAATGCCCCAAGCTCTGCGATCCTGTTGTAGGTTAGCCACTGCCTAGATTGGTAATCGTTGAGGCAAGCCTCACCGGCCAGATAGGCTTGGTTTCGTACTCCCTTGTAGACCTTGCCATCTCTGCCGCAGTGGCGGCCCATGCCGAAATCCTGCATCGCATCCCAGAACATGACGTGTTTTTCTTCAATGATGCGGATCGCCATTTTGTCGAATTTTTCCTGAGCGGTTTGCAGCTTCTGCTCGTCGGAGACTTTCGGGTATTTTTTCTTGCTGGCCTTTTTGTTTTTCGTTGCTGTAGTCATTTTTATATTGTCCCTTTTTGTGCTTTTGGTTTAGTTGCTTACGTTGGCAAGGTCCTGCCATTGTCCGATCTGAGTTGTTAACCTTCCTTCTGCTTGCTGCAGCTCTATTTGCATCCCTTCAATTAAATTCCGTTGGATGTTTATTCGCTCGATTTCAAAATCCAGCATTTTCTGTTCTGCTTCATCTGCCCAGTCTGTTAGAAGTGTCTGGCGCTTAAGATTAATGCTCATTGTCATCGCGTTGAGTAGTGACGATTGAACCTGTCCGATCTCCCTGTAACAGTTGAACGCTTTGCCGAGCATTACCGGAGAAACTCCGATCGTCTCTTGTACGCTGCCCAGCTCAATCTCTATACGGTTAACAATCTTGCAAAGGTTAAACCTTGCTTCTCGTATGTCGTTTGCATCCTTCAGGTAGTTAAAGCTCTGCTTGGTGTTAAATACTGTAATCATTTCTGATGTTCCCTTCGGTTATGCTTCCGCTTTGTGTGAAAGCTATAGCATAACTGTAAAGGGTACTGTCAAGCCTTTGAGGGTAATCAGCAGAAACACCATACACAGCAAGGAGGTTAGCCAATTAAAAAGTAGCGCCAGAATTCGGAGGATTTTTTTTATTTGTCTATCTTGGTTCTACGGTCTCGAAGGGTAGCTAATCACTAAGGGAGTAAAGCACTAATAGAAGTACAGGATTAAGACCGTCACTAGTAGCTACAGGATAGGCAGATAACTATCTGGTAATTGGCTGGGATAGATAGTTAGTAGCTGTATGAGTTGATAGGTGTACCGATACGGCCCTATGTAAATAATATGCAGCGCTCAGCGAAAAATAATGTTGTCTTGGTTTGTTGGTACGTTGCTGCATGGTGGTAATGATAAGTAAAATAGTTATATACAGCCCCACAATAAAACAAAAAAATAACTAGGCGAAGGGTGGGGTCAAAGTTAGGCGCGACCCCCTTTTAAGGGGAGGGCCACTTAAAGATAATTCATGGGATTCCGAGATATTTAAGTTGCGGGGGAAGTTAATGATGAAAGGAACAGGTTAAAGTCACTAACTCCCCCCAGCTGTGGAGGTTGTTAAAGTATAACTGATTTGGTTATACTTATTTCACGTTACACATGAGGAGGTGTTATGCCAAAGGTAGGAAACAAGCATTATAGCTACAGTGCAAAGGGTATGGCTAAGGCTAAATCGGCAGCAAAGAAGAGTGGTAAGAAGGTAAGTTACGCGAAGAGCAAGAGGAGAACTTAATGGTAAGTGGTAAGGGTGTAAAGAAGCCTACAGTTAGGCGTCCACAAACTGGTAGACATCTATCAGCGCTAACTGGTACTGGTTCGAAGAAGAGGAAAGCGAAGATAAAGGGAAGTGGTGTTGGAGTATTTGTTCGTATGGTCGGTGGTAGCAGTATTCGTACTCCACGCGGGCCTGCTAGTCCTGAAACTCGTAGCGAAACTGGTAACTGGAGAAGAACCAAATACCCCCCAAGATAGGAGTAACCAATGGCTAATTGGATTAAGAAGGCTACGTCTAAGAACAAGGGGGCGTTCGGTAGACAGGCTAAGCGAGCTGGTATGAGTACAGGTGCATTCGCTAGAAAAGTTAAAGGAAGCCCCAATAAATATTCCAAGACTACAGTAAAACGCGCCAACTTAGCGTCCACTCTCGGCAAGTTACGGAAACGTGCATGAGTGAAGAGCTTATTGCGACTCTAGACCCTACTCGCGATTATGGTACCCGCTCATATGACCAAGTTGTGACTGAGGTTGAGTCTGGTGCGTTGATGATTATCGCGAATAGTAAGGGTGGTCATCCTATTCTTCGCCAGAAAGATGGCGGATTTTTAATTAAGGGAAGTGGTCGAGCCAATAACACTGGCATTGAGCATGGGATGAAGGAAACCAAGCGCCAGTTTATGGATCGCGCTGCTGGAGATTTCGATTCTGTGTACGAGTCGGTTATAAAGTCAGCCACTAAGGGTGACGTTCGAGCCCAGAAACTCTTTATGGAGTTGTATGTAGGCCGACCTACTGAAGCTATTGACGGAATGAATAAGGACATCGCTAAGATTCTCGCCGAATACTACTTGAAGTCGCAAGGGACACGTACTATTGACATCCTTGACGTATGAGTTTCCTAATGTATGGACGGAAATAAACGACGGCCAAGCATATGACCCGTGGCCGTGGCAGGACTTGCACGTCCATAGCCGCAGTGACTCGAAGCGTTTGATTCTTGCCTGTGGACGTCGTGCTGGGAAGACGACTGCTATTAAGGCAGAGATTGTTCGTGAGGCTCTAAAGCCCCTAGAAGAGCACTTTGGGATGGTTCACGCCCCCTACATCTATGTGATAGCCCCGAATTATGAGTTGACCATGAAGGTCTGGGAGCCTGTATGGAACCTCTTTGTCGGTCGTGGAGCTCCATTAAGGCACTTGTATAAGTCTCACGACAAGACCAGAAAGCTCATAGAGCTCGTTACAGGAGCGCGTTTACAGGCCAAATCGGCTGATGACCCAACTGGGTTGCAGGGAGACCGCGTCACGGCAGCCTTTGTGGATGAAGCCCAAGATATAAACCCTGACGCATGGGCAAGCTTTATGCCCGCTCTCGCTGACACGGATGGGCGACTAGTCGCTATTGGTATAGCCAAAGGCAAAGGAAACTTCCGCACGTACTTCCAAATTGGGCAGGAAGATAACCCCCGTTATTATTCCGCTTCAGTCACGTCGTTAGCCCACCCGAACATCGACGAAGACGATTTAGAAGAATTTAGACGAGACCTAACAGAAGCTCAGTTCAGACAACAGTACCTTGCTGAGTGGGTTGAAGACGATGGGCAAGTGTTTAGAAACATTGACGCATGTTTTGATGGTGATTGGGCTGAGCCCAAAGGGTCCCAGTATTTAATGGGTCTCGATATAGGAAAAATAGAAGACTACACAGTCGCGTATGTGATTGATATTAAGACACTAAGCATCGTAGCAAGGGATAGATTCAATGGACTGGACTACACATTACTTGGCCCGCGCATTGCAGGGCTGTACAAAAAATACAAATGCCAAACTATTCACCTTGATGGGACTGGCGTGGGTGAGCCTGTGGCTGACATCCTACGCGGCGAAGGCTGTTCTATTACATCGTTTAAGTTCAGCAACCAATCGAAAGCTATACTCGTTTCCACCCTCGCCGCTGAAATCGAGCATGGGAGAGTTCATTTTCCCAAAGATGACGAAATACTTAAAAAGGAGTTAGAATTATTTGAAGGCACTGTGTTAGCTGGCGGCGCTGTTCGATACGGACATCCTGTTGGGTATCACGATGACTCTGTGATGGCTGCGGCCTTAGCGGTTATGAAAGCGAAAAAGAGGAAGAACACCACGTCAATGGCGCGTCGTTCTGACTATCTGACGTTTGGATAATATATGACCAACGAAGTGTACCAAGAGTTGTTCGATGATGACTACAGCCGCTACAAGCGCTTACGTTACAACGTCTATCAAGGCTATTTTTCAAAAATTAAAGACGACACCGATTTTTACAACGGCAACTACCCCAACATCGGGGAGATTATTCCGCGTGAGTATCGTGAGTCTGGCATGTCTGCAACTATTCCCCCCACTGCTCGGAACGCTGTAGATAACGCATCAGACCACATACTCACAACACCGCACATTTACGTCCCTGTGAAACACACCGACAACGATCAACAAGCGCAGCAAGGACTAGCTGAGCGAAAGCGTCAATTCCTAGCTGCGTTTTGGGAACGTGTTGAGCTAGATTACGCAAGCCCGCTAGCTACTGGGCGCAAGAAGCTCGTCAAAGACGGTCGAATAGTTATGAAGAAGGAGCTTCGCTGGGAGCTCATCCCTGATCCCCCATCAATGGACGCAACCCGTGGGGAGAAGCAGAAATACAAAAACAGATTACGAAAACTTGCACAGTCTCAGTTCCTATGGAAAGTAAGTGTCCCGCCCAACGAAACAATCGTAGAGGACCCTGACACCCCTAACGACCCGTTATATGTGTATGAGTTCTACGAGATTTACCCAGACGAAGCGAGACGCAGGTTTCCTGAGTACGAGGACGTATTTGAAGGCGGCGATGCTGAGAAGCTAGAGTTTGTCGAGCTGTACACAAAGCCGTTTAAGGAAGACATGGGCTCACACAAAATGTGGGTCTCAGGCCAGCTGGTTCACGACGAGATGAATCCGTATTGCTGGGAAACAGAAGCCTCCACTGATGACCGAAAAGACTATGACGGCTACGTGCCGTACATCATTAGAGACTCTGGCTGGGGTGAAGTAGACACGAACAACGACCCTGCTGACAGGTATGTAGGTATTTTGAGGTACATCCACCCTGTATTACAGGCGGAAGCGCGTCAGCTTACCGCAGCAGACATCCAGTTACGCTACTCAACGTTCGCTCCAATCATTACAAGAAACATCATGGATGATGACACGCCTATTGAATTAGGTGCTGGTAAGCGGATTAACCTTGTAGATGACCAAGAGATTGAGTTCCGCAAGCTACCAGAAGTAAACCTGTCCGTCTTTCAGATGATGGATCGTGTACACAATTACACGTCAGAGCTCTCGAAGATGGGTACATTAGGTGGTCAACCTCAGCGCGGAGTTGAGTCTGCTACTGAAGCAGACATGAATATGCGTAACGCAGCTGTCAAACTAGGCGGATGTGTAGCGTCATTACGAGCCTGTATTGCTATCGCGTCACGGCAAGTGTTCCAAGACATCGAGCACATTCTCGACACACCAGTCACGTTAGCGGGTAGCACTCGACGTTCTGCTAGCGAAATAACTATCAAGCCAGCAGAAATAGACGAGTTCTACGCAGTAGATGTAGAGCTTCACACCTCAGACAGAGCTGCGATTGAGATGCGAGACATGATGGTATGGTCTCAGTTATACCAAACATACGGTGGAATGCTAAGTGCAGAGACCGCTATGGAGAATTCGGGTATCGAAAATCCGCAAGAAGAGCTCCTCAAGGCGTCTGTGAACACACTCTTTATGTCACCAGAGGCACAGCAAGTGCGTACTATGATGATGTTGAAGGGCTTGCAGGGTCAAGCTGCCGAAGTGTTACGAGCGTTCCAAAACAATATGTTACAGAATTCACAGCCAGTCCAGCCACCTCAAGGAATGATGCCGCCTCAAGGCGGAATGCCTCCGCAGGGCGGGATGCAGGAAACGGTGACTGATGAGTTTAGTGTTGGTGAACAAGTAACTCCGTCCGGAATGGAAGAAAATGTACAAATGGACCGACAGGTCAACGTAGCGAATGAGATGTTCTAATGTCAGGTGAGCTAGCCGCATTGATGAGTGACGCCGCAAGGCAGGTAACGGTATTGAACGCAATGGCGTTGGACTACATTGCTGATGCCTTTGCCACCCCTGAAGAAGCTAAGGTGTTTAGCGCTACATTCGATGAGATGCAAAAAACATTTGCCGCTCACGGTCATGGCGCAGACTTGTACGATTGTACAGAGCCTTTTTGCATGGAAGCGAAGATGGCAATTATTGAGGCAGTCCAGCTGCTTCAACAGGCCGCCGCTCAGGAAGGAGCTCAATAATGGTAGACCACCCCCCACCAGTCTCTGCTTCTGCAGCGAACAACGAAAAAAGCTTAGACTCCTCAACCCGTGAACTGTTAGAAATTATCTTTGGTAAAAAAGGAGGAATTACCAGAGAGGAATACAACGCATACAAAGAACGCAAGTTCCGCCTAGCAGCTGAAGCAAACTCAGGAACAACTGAACCAACTAACGCCATGTATCAAGCAGCTTATCGGGCTGCGCAAGAAGCGTTTGCCAAAGTGGAGGCTGTGTACGACTTCGAGAGTTTAGGCTACATGGTCATTGGTATCACGGATGCTACTGACACAGATGGCAACATTCTGTATGACGAGACCGGCAACCCTAAAAAAGTATATAGACTAATAAGCCAAAAGTTAAATGAAGATATTGACGTTACTGAAACGGTATCTCCCGATGGAGAGTACACGGGTGCTTTTTCTGAGTATTTCCGCACAAGACCTGAAACTACAGCAGAGGCTCAAGCCCAATACATCCACAAGCAATTTGCTGATGGGTCAATGCAAAGAATTACAAAATCTACGGGGCTGTCAGAGATGACAACTGACGCAGGGGTAACATGGACTGTAGGTGTGCCTACCCCGTCACAAGAACGTAGCGCGGTAGAGATAGATACCGAGATCATTACCGATGGAACCGACGGTAAGCAATGGATCGTTAACGCTGCGACGGGCACTAGAATTGGCGCGTCGTTAGGAATCGACCCCGACTGGCAATACAAAACAGGAATGTTAGGCGTCTCAGAAGGCAATCTAGGAGTATCAGAAGGCAACCTAGCTGTATCGCAAGGAAACCTAGCTGAGAACCAAAGGCAGTTTAACTTAGAGTTTGGTGAAGATCGCAATCAGTGGACGAGGGAATTCGGGGAAGAGCAACGCCAATTCGATACAGGAGAAAACCGTTTAGAGAGAACGCTAGCGGCTAACAACTACTTCAGTAGCCTGAACGAACTAGGTAGAAACTACAGGACGCTCATACAAACAGCTCCTCAGATGGCTAATGCTGCTACTAATCAGGGTGAATTAATACGAAACATCCTGAGTCAAGGTGGTGACGTACTAGCCAGAACGTTCTTTACCCGAGGCGGGCAATCTCCGTTGCCGGAAATCACTCAAGCCGACTTGCTAAACAACCTGACTAAAGAGATGACAAACATACAGCAGTACGAATCTAATTCTATTAAAACAGAAAATGAGCGACGTACCCGCGCTGACTCACAGCGGGCTGATGCCGAGTTCCGTCAGGCAGGAGAGCAAAGAAGAGCTGATGCTCGTGCTCAGTTCGGGCAGTTCATAAATGAGATGCAGCCAACGGTTACTGAGTCAAGCTCGTTTAATGAACAGGGTTATAACGACGCTAATAAGGCGTATACAGCTGCACAGGCAACCCTCGCTAACGCTCAAAACTATGATTATTCGGCGGTTGTTAAAGGGTATGACAAGAATGGGAATCCGATTTATTTAGATGCTAATCAAGCTGCAAGAGCTAAGACGGACAGCATCGCAGGAGCACAGACTGCTGCCGATTTAGTAAAAAAAGCTAATCAGGCTTCCTTTACTACAAACACCAGTACCTCAACGATGCCAGACCAGCCATCGTTTGCGGATTGGATGTCTACTTCTGAGTTTGCTACTCCTCTAGACCGAGCTACGTTCAAGACCAGCTTTGCTCCATCCCAGCAGCTTACCGTCCCTGAAGTACCAGTGCCGAGGCTGACTAGCCAAGCTGAGCTCATAGCTTCAGATATAGCCACGCGACCACCTGCCGTAGACGCCATGTTTGCTGGCACGATGCCGAACGCCTTGCAATTCGGAAACTTGCCGCTGCCTACACTCCAACAGTTAAATACACTGACTCCTACGGAACGTCAGATGTTTAACACGAGTTTGCTGACGCAATTTAATGCACCGCTAGAAGACGTAGCTCTGCAATCTCAGAAACAGTTCGGTGCTCCGAGCATGGACAGGAATAGGGACTTGGCTAAATTTAGAGGGTACGCTCGATAATGGCTAGTAAATACGACATCCGCAGAGCGAGTAATGCCGAAGGTATTCCTGCTATGCAGAAGGCTAATACTCGTGGCTTCGACCCTAAGCAATTTCCTCCTCCGAGTGGTGGAAAAGAACCCGACAAAGAAAAAAGTAAGGAAGACGATGAAACCTTGTTTAGTAAGCTCTTTGGCGGGTTAATAGATCTTACCCAAGCCTCACGAATAGGAGCGCAAGGGTATTCTCCCGAAGAACTGGCGCAGTTAACAGAAGAAGAAAGAATGGCTGCGTTGTTAGCAAGCGAAGAGGATGTAATTGCTGAAGGCCGAGTGCATGCCAAAGGTTTTAACCCTGTAGGTCGGGGTTATTATGGAGGGCTAAGCGATGAGTTAGTTGGCCGTGGGGAAGCCCCGCTCAACATCCCCGACGTTCCACCTGAAAATATTATTACGCGAAATCTTCCAACCACACTTAGCACAGGAAGTGTGAAATACGGGGGAGACATCCCGTTACGAAAGTATGGAGAAAATACGGTAGACGGGTTTAATTGGTTAGCGGAGCGAACAGCAGAAGAAGGCACTAATGCGGCGAACTATTTATTCGCGGGCGCGGGAATGGCGGGTAAAGGCGCTCTTGCTGGGATAGGGTTCGCAACTAATAAATGGGCATTTAAGGGTGCTTCTATTCCGCGAAATATTGTCAAGGGGTTTACTGGAACAACTGGTGCTCTTATTGAGCCCATGCTTACACAAGGAACGTTTGCATCAAAGATCACTAAAGAGCTAGCGATGATCAACTTAATGCAAGCAACCGCAGGGTCAACAGACCTGTACCTAGAAAATCAGGGAGTTGGTGGTAAGACGCGCGTATTGGCAGGGTTAGTAACTGCTCTTCTTACAGGTACGGTAAGTAGCCGACATATGGACAGAGTGCTAAAACAGTTTGACCCGTCAGTAAGAAATAATTTAGAAGTAGCAATAGACAAGATATCGCAGCAACGTCGCTTAGAAGTAGCTCGCTTACAGATGGAAGAAAGCAATGGGGTTCCTGCAAACGTAGATCTCGGAGCAACTGTGCGCCCGAACCTACCAGACACTCCTCGCCTGACAGACCCAGACTTTGACCCAGCGACCGTACCTGCGTACAGGACAACAGGGGAAGATGTCATTAAGCTAGATAAAGATGGCACAATAAGAATTGAGGAACCCAATGACATCCGAACAGCCGAAAAAGAAATTATCGCCAGAGAAAGCGGCGCGTCTACGAGCGTTCCAGCTGAAGTCCCTGCAAACAGGCTGGTTGATTCAGTCGGAGCTGGAAAAAAGTTCAGGACTAGTGTCCAATCCGTCAAAGAAGAGAGCCCCTTCGGATGGGCAGTCGATGTAAAGGATGAGGAATTTTATTCCAATCCTGACAATTTAATATTTTTTGACGATACGGGAACTGCTGGAGCAGCAGTCACCATAGATGGCGATCTGATCTCTGTGCATAAGCAACAAGGAAGCGTTGCTGATGTCAACGAGATTCTGGGTCAAGCATCAGAAAACGCTATAACGCTCGATGCGTTCGATGTAGACGGGTTCCTGCCGAATCTGTATTCGACGCAAGGGTTTAAGCCAGTCGCTCGCGTTAAGTTTGATCGTGATTACGCTCCTGAGGGCTGGCGCCCTGAGGACGGTGAGCATGATGTTGTGCTGATGGTTCGTGACACGCAGAATGTTCTGGAAGATGTCGAAGCAATACCTCAAGGCAATCGGCCTGATGGCCGCGCGACGGCAGAGTACGACCAGATACGAGACTCAGTTCCTTTCTTTGAAGATTTTGACGCAGCTCTTGAAGTACAGCAGATAGCCCGAGCGCGTGTGCTAGAGCAAGTCCCGCTACCTGAACGCCCTGCCCCACCAATGACAAAAGAACAATCCCCTTTACCTGTCAAGGAATTAGACACAGCCGAATTTGAGTCCGTAATGACTCCGCAAGGATTACAAGTCGGCACAGGAATGGTGGAAAATCTGAATCGCAGCTTTGACGATTTGTACCGTCAGGCTCAAATAGAAGCGAACTTAGCAAGTAAAGGCTGGAACCCAGCCGCAGTTGATGATCAGTTATCGGCATTTAGTCGAGGTAAATATGTTACAGCTGACGGAAAGCAGATGGACTGGTTCGATGTTCCTGCTTTGCCGTATGGGAACCAAAACAAATGGCTGCTAGAAACAGAATACCAAACGTTGCAGCATCAAATGGATGGGCATTTAGCAGCTCAGTTTACACGAGTAGACGGGGTGGCTGATAAAAGCACCATCCCATTTGGCACTCATCCTGTTAGTCGGCAACCCAATATGCGTTCGCTAAACTCGTTTATGGAAAACGGTCGCTGGAAGCAAGAAGCGATTTACGACGAGTACGCTAATCCAGAGGGCTTTATCGGCCTAGATTTCAAGACAGGCAACTACATTTTTAAGGGCGACGCTGGCGCAGCGGTGCTAGACATATTCAAAGAATACGAAGTCATCATAAAAAGCCAAGAAGCCCTAGAGTTATCTCTTGGCATTGGTCTTAATAAAATAGACCGCCGAATGGCTGAGACAGCTGCAAATGGAAACGATCCAAAGCTAATCGCAGAAATCGCAGGAGCGTGGCGGCGTAACGAGCTCCCGTGGTTAGGTGACACTATTGAAGGAAGTGGCGTGTTCGACGGTTTGTTTCCTCGTAGTGTTGTTAAGGGATTTGAGAACGTATCCAGTAGAGGCACTACAGGACGGACGTTAGGTTTTGCCGAAGGAGGAGAAGGCACGTACAGGGAGTCAATGGCTGCAATCTCAGCAAGGATGAGAGAGGCGGGTGGGAATCTCGACTATCTCGGCAACCCGTCTGTGTTAGTAGGTATCCGTCTCCAATCCGGAATGGACGCAATTTTGAACGACTGGGTACGTCGCTATGTCACAACCCCTCGTGCTGGTCTAGGAGGAGAAACGTTATTAGAGCGAGCTCGTTTGTCTCCTTCGTTTAGGGAATTAGAAGTTAAGTTAAAAGAAGACAGAGACGCTGTGGGCAACGCTATAAAAGTTCTAAAGGAAATTGAAACTAAAGCATTACCTAAGGCTAGCCGTGAGTACCGTTCAGCGTCACAAGCAGCAGCAGCGCTAGGGGGGCAAACGGCGCGGGTAGATGTATTAAACCAAGCACTAAGAAACGAATACATTAGCCGTGGTCAAGATTTATTACCGCGAGTAAGGAGCTTTGCTAATGACTTTCTGGGAGTTGGCCGCCCGTTAGTGAAAGGTGCAAGAGGTTCAAAGGTCCAGCCAGTCCTGCGTATTCCTACAAAAACGGCGCAGAAATTAGTTGAGCAAATTAAAGTAGTAGACAACATGCTCACAGATGTTGGTGCCTCACCTGCTGCGTTAAGACAAGCTATAGACGATTTGCAATTTTTGTACGACAGAGGACTTACGATTTTTGGAAACGAACTCAAAAAGCGCCCGAACCTAGCTAGGCAAATTGACGAATTAAAAACTGAACCTAATGCAGAGAAGACTGAAGATGCGTGGGCTAACAGGCAGATATTAAATGACACGCGCAAGATGCAAACTATGGAAGACGAAATAAGAGTAATAGAAGAAAAAATCATTCCTGCTCTTGAGGAACGTAAAAACAGAGCTGACCCAGCGCGTTTTGGTGAATTAAATCAATTGCTCGACGGTGTACGAGGCGTCTTAATATCATCGAAGAATCGTGTGCAAGCAGGTAAAGATATATACGAGCAGCAAATAATAAAGGCTCAAGGAGTTAATCAAGATATCTTAAAGCGCCAAGAAATAGTATTCGATTCTGACGGGCGCCCAATGCGCCAGCCTTCAAGAATGGGTCCTGACGGAACTTTAGTAGAGGGAGAGCTCATCACCCGCAGCGTCCCTTTTCTGCAAACCGATAGCAGTAAGGTTCTGACGCAGTTTGCTAGAACTGGTCACGTAGTAGACAAAGAATTTGGAGAGGCTGTAGAGGCGCTCCTTGATACGGAAGCAAAAACTCATGGTTGGGGTAAGGCTGGGGCCGAATGGGATAATGCCAATAACGCAATACGTTCGTTGCAAGCCTCCTTTGACTTGAGTGGTATTGGCATTCAGGGTTTGGGTGCGTTTGGGTTAAGCCCGCTAGACATGATTCGGGCACAGACTCGGGCGTTAATGTTTGTGCTTAACCCTAAATACAAAGTGCGATGGTACGAAGCAAACAGAGTGTCAATAGAAAAATTCCAATCAGAGTACAATCTGCATTACGGCTCAACTAGCGCTATGGGAGAGTTCATCGTCCCAGACAGACTCTTCGGATTATCTATAGCAGGTGATGTCCCTACTCCTTTTAGGACGAAAAAAGATCCGATCACAGGTAGACCAGTTAGCGGTCGAACTGTAACAAACCCGTTTAACGGTAAATCAATCCATCTATCTAGTCCTGCTGATTGGGAAAAAAATTACGAAGGCATGGCTCAACAGGTGTTGAATACGCTGGGGTATATTCCTGCTAAGGCCGCAAGTAAGGGGATTAATGTCTCTAACCTTGCGTTTTCTGAAGGTGGGAACATGATGCGTCACCAATTGCTAGAGAGCTTGCTATCGACTAAATCTGTTGCTGATTCATATGGGACGAAGATAAACTTTAGCAAGCTACAAGGACTCCCATACAAGGGCATTTTGCCTGAAGGCCCGCTCACCCCCCAAACTAAAATGGAGTTGGGTGAGATGATTAACAACCTTACAGGCTGGAAAAGTGGACGACCAAGTATGGGTGAGCGAGCGTTGTTGTTTGCACCAAAATATTTTGGTGCACAAATAAAGACTCTTGAAAAAGCAGCAGCAGACAATAGCCCAGCAGGTAAGCTAGCACGACGAGCTCTTACTAATTTAGCTGTAACTATGGGACTGTTCACATGGTGGGCGAATAAACAAATGGGACACGAGACCGATTTTAACCCTGTAGATCTGTTTTCTAGCGAGACGGAAGACGGCAAGACGGTAAAAAATCCAGACTTCATGGCGCTTATAGTCGGGAATCGCAAATACAAAATGTTGGGTTCGTATGACAGTTTGCTGGGTTTAGGGATTACGGCTGCGTCGGCGTTAGATGAAGGTGACCCATTCGAGGCAGGAAACCGAATCCTAAGTTCTAAATCAGCTCCACTAGTAGATAAAGCTATGGTAATTGCCAACCGAGAAACGTATAACGGTCAGACGTTTCAGTTTGATGGGCTAACAGATGTGCGAACTGGGATGGCAATGGCTGCTTACCTTGCTGGTGAAAGTAACCTTCCGTTTGGTATTCAGGGAGAAATAGAAAGCCAAAGAGCATTAAACAATGGTGAGGTAGACATTAAAGAAATTATTAACTGGCATTTGCTCTTCGGGGCATTAGGTGGTAAAGAGTCGCCACTGTCTCCTAACGACAGAGTGTTAATACGAGCGCGGCAACTGAACCCAGATGCCGACTACCAGAACTTTGGCGAGATACCGAGACAACTGAAATTTGATATTCAGCGTGAAAACCCATATCTGTACGCGCGGCAAGAAGAGTTAGATCAACAGCAGTACGACGCGAGCGGTCGAGTCGGTGGGGCTAGGCGGAAGGATATTATAAATGCCAAAGCTGATTTGTGGCGTGAAGAACAAGATCTCGCAGCAAATGTTATATCAGGGCAAATACCACGCAGTCGACTTCCACAAGAGTTATCCAAGTTAAATTATGCGTATGCGTATGCCATGCAAGGCATCCAAGAAAGAACGCTAACTAAAGAGTTGGACATCAAGCACTTAACGGCCCCGTTGCGTGTAGCTCGTAGAATTTCAGAAACGTGGGATGCCGCCGCGCTGCCAAATGGAATGGTTGACCACAGCCTCAGACTAAAATTATTATCAGACATAGAAGCGGAGTTCGGCTCAGAGATCTACAACCACGCAGAATCAATAATGAGGGGCGTAATAGACGAGCACCCAGAAGATGTACGGGAAATCCTACGTGCTAAAAACTACGTCACGCACGAAACAGAATACTACGGAACCACTGACAGGGTGTTTGATACGTTCTTCTACGACCTAGATGCACTGGCAAGTGTCATTGGGGGTACGGCTGCTGGGTCTCGCAGCACTGACACCAACAGAAAGAACGCTAACGTACTACACAAACTAGTCGAGGACCTATCTGGGGATAGGCGTATCAATAGTTACCATGAGTTCCAAGTGGTGATGAGAACATCAGATACGTTGCTGTCTAGGGCGGTGTTAGGGGCGTTTGATAGCAAGCTCCAAATAATGATAGACGAATCTAAGAAGTCGCAAAAGAGAAACGACCAGAAATTAGACGAGTCGGCGATTGTGTACATGGGGTCAAGGCCTGTAATGACATTAGAGGCTCAGCAAGAACACCCTAGCGGCTGGCCGTCAGTGTTCACAACGGTAGACATGGCAAATGAAATTCGCCGCATCTCGTTCCATCCCCAGAGTGCAGAGAAATACATTCAGTTACTTATGATGACGCAGGTGCTTAATGAACAGGGGATGCAACCTGACGCGATTGCTAGTGGAATTAGTGATGACATCAACATGTTCCGCCCCCCAGAGAAGCAAGACATCCAGTATCAGGCAAGATAAAAAAAGGGGGGCATCCAGCCCCCCTCTACTATGTGCGTTGCTAGTGACTAACTGGTAGGTCGCGCCTTGGGGCAGAGTGCCAGTGCGCTGTCCTTCCAGTTCGGGTCAGCGTAATGTTCTGCCACTATTTGCTTCACTTCGTATTCATCAAACGTCGCGTGGTCATGTGAATGCGGTCTTGATGGAACAAGTATCCGCCACACATTTTCACCTTGAGCATTTCTCATTATTGAACCTTCGGTATGGAAGTAACTGATGTTGTCACGATGCCATCTTTTCCTGCGTTCAATTCGCTGCTTCATAGCTTCATGATTCTTTTGGCTGTATGTCAGGCTTGAGTCAACCAACCGCCCGCGCCACATTTCTATGTGACTCGGCAGCTTGTGCCTGTTTTGCTTTTTCCAAACCAAGTTCGTCATTCCTTGTCGCTCGGACCAGTATTCATACTCGCCAGAATCCTCATCTACCACGAGTAGTCTTTTTCTACCAGTATCGAATTCGTAAATCCAATGGTCTGCGATCTGCTCCGGCAGCTCTTCATGCGAGACAGCTACGTCAGGCCAGTTCTTATCGAACCGCTCAAAGAATGCCCCGTCTTGAAATGCTCGTTCAAGCATGTCCCGATCATCTTCATACGAGTACAGCGTCGGTTTGTAGTCTGTACCTCGGAACGTAAAGCGTCCGTTCCACTTTTTCTTCGGCTTCCCTTCATTAGCCGATGCTTTCAAGTCGTCCATAGTTGACTGCGTATTTATCGTCTCGCCAGATTCTGCGCTATGCATACACACAGTGTAACACATGTTGATTACTTCTGTCAAGCCCCTAGCAACTTCCATAACCTACTTAAATCTATCGTAATGTTTGCTGATTAACGTAAGAGTAAGTGTTGACGGGTGGGTGTAAACAAAATTAGACTATAAGCACAGATGTTCTAAGGAGGAACAATGACACAAGAAGTAGATGCTCAAACGAATGAGTGGATTACGAACGCAGAACCAGCTGAGGATACCTACGCGACGGCTCCCAGCGAAACTGAATACGTAGCTCCCGATTCCACAGACCCATCCACACTGATCACTGCGTTACAAGAGCGAATAGACCAGCTGGAGAAGAATTTTACTGACAGTAAACATGTCACGAATCGCGCAACCAGCTCTTTAGATAAGCTCAATAACAAAATAGATCAGTTTGCCACCAAGAAAGACCTTGAAGCAACCGTTGAAAACGTGAACGGAATCCGTACTCTTATGGAAGTAGGGCTGTCTGACGTTATGTCAGAAGAGGGGCGAGAAATCGTCGCCAAGCAACAGCAATCTACTGAGTATAACAGTATGCTTTTGGAAGCTAAAAACGAGATGCGACAGGAATTGAATGGGGCCTCACCCGACTCTGTGGCAGGTCAAGTAACAAATGAACAATTAGATGAAGGCGAGCGACGAGTGCAGGAGGCTTCCAGCCATGTGTACGGCTATGCCGAGGCCAGAGGGATTGCCCCTGATGAGGTGCAAAGGCTCCCTATTTGGGATGCCCCAAACAAAACATTAGATGAGGCAATGCAATCAGCTAAGGAGTATATAGACGAAATGGTGAGGCAACGAAATCCCAATCAAATCGCACAAAGCAAGCAAGCTGCTGGTTCTACACCAGCGCGAGCATCATCTAGTTCTCAAGTGTTGACCATTGAAAAAATGAAAAACATGTCACCACAAGAGATTATGAAGATTCCGAAAGAAGTGAGGAATAAAGCTCTCCGAGGTGGCTAATTATTAGCTAGGAGAAATCATGACTGTAGAACGATTTATTCCGAGTTTATGGGCCGCAACGCTACTAGAGAATCTTGACAATGCTCACGTAGCAGTGAACCTATGTAATCGGAATTATGAAGGAGATATCTCTCAATCGGGAGATACTGTCAGAATTACGTCAATCGGTCGAATAACAATCGGCAGCTATGACAAAAACAGTACGGTAATTGCACCTGAGACTCTTGACGATTCTCAGCAGGTGCTCACGATAGATACATCAAATTACTTTGCATTCCAAGTAGATGACATTGATGCCCGTCAAGTAAAAGATGACGGTGCGTTGATGGATGCAGCAATGCGTGACGCTGCTTGGGGTCTTGGAGACGAGGCCGATACTTCGGTATTGTCTGCTATGCAATCGCAAGCTGACACAGGTAATGCGCTAGGAGCCATGATTATTGGTGACGGTGCAAACGTTGATGCGTATGAAAACCTTGTTGATTTATCGGTAAAATTAGACGTTGCCAATGCACCCCGTAAGGGCCGTTGGGTGGTAATCCCTCCGTTTTATCACGGATGGTTACAGAAAAACGCAAACTTCGTTGCATATGGTACTGCCGCAAACCGTGAAGACCTTGAGAACGGAATCATTGGCTCTGCTGCTGGTATGAGAATTGTTGTTTCTAACAACCTTCCTTCTGCTGGTGCAGGTCGAAATTACGTTATCGCTGGTCACTCGGACGGCGTTACTTTTGCAGAGCAAATAAGCACCGTTGAAGCGTACCGACGAGAGGATTCGTTCTCTGATGGTGTTAAGGGTTTGCATTTGTTTGGATATAAAATAACGCGACCATACGTGTTGGCTAACGCCGACTGTATACCACAATAGAAAGGGGTAGATAAATGGCAGCTACACCAATAACAGTTACATCAATGGTCCTCAACACTGTGACAGGCGACTTGCCAGCCGCAGCTTGGGATCTTGTAGTCAATGGTGCTCAGGGATTTTCAGTGGACACGACCGGCGTAGGCGGTCCAATCGTGCTGGGAATTTTCGACTCTACCGGTGCTGCGGATAACGTTACAATCACGGCTGGTGATAGACCACCAGCGCAGCTAGAGGGTCAGGGCAACATGGCTATCACTATGGCTGCAAGTGACGTGAGGTACGTGACGCTTGAATCGGGAAGATTCGAGTCGAGCACTCAGCTAATCGCAGGTACTTCAGCTGGAAACAACACGACCCGCGTGGCCGCGTTTGCTCTTCCAACTAACTGGGGCTAGTAAGCTACAATGGAGGGGGATGCCTTTAGGGGCTCCCCCTTTATTGATTTAAGGAGATGACATGGTTCGTCAAGCATTACGCTACCAAGTTTTAGACAGTTCTGGTGTGCCTATTGCTGGGGCGAGCATTAAAGTTGCACAGCTTGGTACTACTACCGACATTACACAGACAATGTATATAGGGCTTACAGGCGTAACGCCTATCGCCAACCCTCTTACTACAGACGCATCAGGGCGCGTTCAGGCGTACCTTGATGGTGAAGACGCAGTGGCATTACTACGTGTCACGATGATTCCAACCCTTACGGGCTTCACATTTACTAGCAGAGACGTACAGTTAGGCTCCGATTACGGCGTATTAGACGCAGGAGACGTGCCAATTAAAGGCTTAACTGTCGATGCTAAAGACAGATTTAACATGGCTAGGACAGATGCTGGCGACCCAACGTCCCTAGTAGTAGGCGATATGTGGTATAACACCGCAACAAACGCCTTGCATTGGGAAGACAATACAGGCACACAAACCGTTTCTAGTACTACAGGAGACGTGACTGACGTTGTAGCTGGCGATGGTTTATCAGGAGTAGAGTCTCCTGCTGGGGTCATAACTCTCGATGTTGTTGCTGGTAACGCTATCAATGTTGATGCGACAGACGTAGAGGTAGATGTAAACGCCGCTACTTCGGCAGCCGCAGCTCTAGATGGTACTGACAAGATTCTTATTTCAGATACAGACGATGCCAATACCACTAAGAGTGCGACGATTTCACAGATAGATCCAACGATGTTGGATGGTACAGCTAACCAAGTATATTTCTCTAACTCTACTGGTAACGTTACTGGTTTAACTTTGGGAGCATCGGGTACTGTTTTGACTTCCGCAGGAGCTACAAGTGACCCTACGTTTGGGACTGCCGCTACTGTTGGTGCTAACAAATCTTTATATACCAATAACAGTGACGTAGAATCAGGACTTGCTTTTGGTGCTGCGGGTACTGTGCTGACGAGTGGTGGTACTGACGCAACTGCAACCCCTCCTACATGGGAAGCTGCTGGGGGTGGTGCAGAAGGCTCATTTGTAGCTAACGGCAGCATTGCTGCTGGTCATGCAGTGGTGTTAGATACCGCAGGAACAGTCTCGCAAGTAGTTAATACCTTAATAGGTAACGCAGTAGGAGACGGTTCTACACTAAATAGTAGTCAAGGCTTTTGGGGTTATAGCTGGGGAATGAGCGCAAGTGCGGGTACGGGATATTACGACAAGTCTTGCGATCTCCATATTCATTGGCAAGCAAACTACCAGTACCCATCCACTCCGTATTATGGGGGGTGGGCATATGGTGGTTTTGCAACAAACTCGTCAGACCTGACAACTGCATTTACTGTTGCAAAAACACAAACGACGCAATTTGCAGGTAATACAGGATCTGAGGGCCCTATGAGTTGGTATGACGATACAGCCGAAATTGGATATACAGGCGGCTCCAACGGCAATATTGGTTTGTATGGATATGTAAATCCAGTAGCATGTGATGGGACAACTATTACTTTTGGCACTACTACTCAGTTTTCTGATAACACTGCGACAAAGGCAAAGTGTGGCCTGTATGTTCCAGACTTAGGGTACTCGCTTATATTTTGGCAAAATGCGGCAGGAACTTATTATACAGATATAGAGAATGCAAGTGCGGGGAGCACAACCATTACTCTTGGTGGAAATATTGCTACCACACAATTAGATGGCACTGGTCACACCACTACGGAAGGTGCTATTAAAGCCACGTATGATCCTACAAGAAATCTCATTACTGTTGTATGGGGTGTAGGTGGGGGAGCTGTTGGAGTTAAATACCTATGCGGTACTGTATCAGGCGGATCTATTTCTTGGGGTAGTGTTGGAGATGTACAAACTTCAATAAGAAATAACTATAATCTTAACCTTTGCTACCGTAGCGCAGATGATAGATGGTTTGTTCAGTTTACTGATAGTCCTGACGTAAATTACACGGTTTGTGGAACCTTTGGTAGCGGCACTACGATTACTTGGGCTATGTACACGTTTACATTATTGGATGATGGAACAGATTTCTTTAAAGGATATAGCCCGTTTACAAACTCCCTTGATGATGGGTTACCAACTGTTACTCAAATGTCTAAAGACTATAACAACTATAAAAAATCTCGAATATTCGCGTTCCAGTTAAATAGTGCGGGAGAGTATCGCGCAGCGGTAACTCCAACTACTCCAATGTTACCGTCAGGTTCGAGTGGTCTTGTTAACTTCAATCAGGCAAGTAACGGTTCATTTACCTTAAGTTATAGCCCAGACAGCGGTAAGTATTTCTGGAATGGGTGGGCGTATGCTTCACCATATTACATGCAGGGTGGCGCGTATCAACCTACAAGCGGAACTGATAACGGTGCTGGGTTTATTGGCATTGCGCAGTCTACTGTAACAAACGGACAATCAGTAAATGTGAAGTGGCTAAGCTCTAAAGATACTCAACAATCAGGGTTAAGCATTGCTGCCAAAGTCTACGCAGATTCGTCTGGTGCAATTACAAGTACAGTTGGAACTAATACCCATATTGGATTTGCAACCTCAGCAACAGATGTGATCATCACGGAAACAGGGAGTAACTTCTAATGATTGTACTTCGTAAAAAATCTGATAATACAATATGGATGACGTGGGAAGATGCTGTAACTGTAGCTCTGGATGCTACGAAAGTATCATCAGTAAATGGCGTGACTACTACTGAATCATCTCATTTCACTACCACTGGTTATGAATTGGTAACAGATATAACTCTCCCAGATGGATTTAGATCTGGGGGCTGTTATTCCTTTGATGGTAGTTCTTGGGTAGTTGTTAACGCCGCGTTGAAAAAAGAATTTGACGATCTAGAGGACGCTGAAAAAACAGCACAAGGTAGATAGGAGCCTGACATGGTAGCTGGACCAGTAGGTATAGGATTCCCCACAGGTACAAGTGGAACTACCACCATCTCAGGGTGTGATTTGCTCGTGGGATTCTCGAAGTTCATCAACGATTACTGGGCTAGTGAGACTACGAGTGCAGGGTCAGTTACGTTCAATACGTTAGTAGATACTAAGCTCGCTCGCTTTGGTGATGACCAGATTATTGATTTTTATGTACGGATTACTGAATCAGGGAGCAATTTAGAATACCAAATAAGGCGTATAACCCAGTTTGTGTCAGCCACAGGGACAGTTTTTGTTGATCCTCCGTTTACTGAAACGGTGGATACGGAGCTCGATTATCAGGTACATCGCTATGATCCGGAAGAAAAATTTGAATGTTTAGACGAGGCTCGATTACGAGACGATGTGTTCGAACATGCTTTCCGATTGATTTATGATGACACCACTACATCTGATGGATTAACCGATAGTTATGATGTGAATCCTGACATCCGCTCAGGCCCAATGTATATCTTTGTAGAAGACCCACCATCGATTAGTTCTGAATGGAATGTGTTGGCTAACCCTACAGGTGACACTTTAACTAGCTGGGTTTCTGCTGGACTAGCTGCAACGATAGTTACCTCAAGCAATGTGGACCGATTAATCCCCAAGTATGACACTAGTTGCATGAGGCTCTCTTCACCCTTAGCTGTGACAGGAACCTTCTCTCAATTAGTAGGGTCCATGTCCATAACAGCCGCCCAAGCCGCAGGACGGCGCATGACTTTTGGCGCATGGCTGTATTCTACGGATTCTTCAGGAGTCAAACTACAGTTTAGTGATGACAGCGGAGACACCGCGTCTTCATTACACGGCGGTACGGGGTGGGAATTGCTCACGGTAGAGAAGGATATTTCTCAAACCAACGCGACTACCCTAACGGCGGCAATCATCGTAGCTGGAGGACTGGCTGGGGTTACAGCCTTTTTCAATCGTGCATGGGTCTATTACGGGTCTGCCAATCTCATACAAGACGTGTACCCGTGGCGTGATGCTCAGTTACTTAGGCGTGATGCCACTACTCAGCGAGTTCAACTAGCGTGGGTTCCTACTGCGGGACGGCAAATACGCATGGTAGGTCGCCAATACTTATCGACGCTAGGGACAGTTGCCAGTACGCAATGTACGAACACTATGGAGCTGGATGAAGGCTCTGCTCAGGTGTTGTACGGTGCAGCAGCAGAGACTTTATTTGAAAAGGAAGGGTTAACAAGTGAGGAGTTCCCTCAAATAGCTCAACGCATACAGATTATTGACAGGAAAAAAGCGGCTACTCGGTCATGGGGGTACGTAATACCACAACGCCCTACCGTCCGTAGCCCGTACCAGTAATGGCTATTATTAGCACAGGTTCCCGCGTAGATACGCCATATGATGTGTACCTTGAGGTAGACAATCAGAAGGTGGGGTTCATGTTGAATTCCACAGAAGGAATAATGGGGTACAGGGCCTCATTAGCTGACCAAGTAACTCCACAATTCAACACAGCGTCCTACGATTATGCCTCCGTACCTATCGAGGTAGAGATTCCAGTGGCCTATGAGAACTGGCAGGGTGGTTGTGGGTTTAACTCAGTCGAGTATGAAGAAGCAGGTTCATTGACTAAGTATTCGTTTACTCGTGGAGTGGATGCAAGCTACGCAAATCGCCTGTACTCAGGCCCGTATCACTTCCAGAACTACAGTGACTTAGATGATAATGGTAACTATACCAACGCTAACTTCTTTTCAGCAGGTGACGCAGCGACTCCGCAAGTAAAATTTCTGTATTCCCCTTCTACAGCGTCCCTCTGGGCTATTGGGGGACGTTATTTATACCGGCATTTGTCAGGGACAGAGTGGAATATGGTGTGGGATGTGGGTAGTGGCTATTACTTCAGCGACATAATTGATTTCAACAGTACCTTGTTCTTTGCTATAGCCCTTACAAGTAACAAGCTTGCTATTAATTATTATTACTCGGAAGACAACATGGCGACATGGCATCAATCAACCCTTGCTAATTCAGCAGTATCGTTTTTTGCCATACGGGGAGAATCATCAGGCAGTGCAATCCTTTGGTCCTGTGATGGGAACGGACGATTGCGGACTAACGTAGACGGGACTAACACTGGTGGTGCATGGTCTGGTGCTATAGCTATGGGAACTACTACAAATGACTGGGTAACAGGACTTGATGTAGTTGGCGGCTATGTATATGTGTTTAAAGTGAACTCTATTTGGCGTACAGACGGTACAGACTCACTCAATGTGTGGGAAAGTCAGGGCGATAATGAGGTCTGGAGCGTCAATGCGGGTAATGGATCTCGTCCCTATGTGTGGATTGATGGTAATTGTTACGTCCAATACGGTCGTAGAGTCCTACAAATCGACGCAGTTAATAACAATATGACGATTGTATGGCCTCCTAGCGCAGCTCAAGTTGGCTCAGAGGAGCTTGACGGGCGTATTACTGGCATCAGCGGAGACTCTGACTGGCTGTATTTCTCCCTTGTGAACAGCATAGGCGTGTCTTATATCATGAAAGGGAAGCCTATGACTACCAACTGGCATACCCTTACCTTCACGGAAACCCCTGCAATTAAAGGGATTTATGTAGCTGGGAGCAGCATTCTAGGCTCTACTAACCCGTGGATTTTGTACGGAACAGACGGCACAGGTAGCAATCCTCCCTCTGCGGGAACACTTAGAGGGGTGGTATTACCTAATACTGGGATGCTACCTGACACAGATCCGACCTATAGGTTTGCTCAATCTACAGAAAATCAATACGTTGTAGGCCCGTGGCAGGACGTAGGACAGGCAGCGTCTCCGAAATTACTCAATGGGGCGCGTCTGTTAAGCCGCAACTCTAACGAATCTTCGCCTACCACCATCAGTTATGTGGCAGATTCGGACAATTATCAGGACACATTTATACAAAACGTTCAGCGTGGGGACATTACAGGCACAGTTATAGGCACAGCTACCGACGATGATGCGTCGTTTAACATTACTTCCGAGGTTCGGTTTAATAAAATTAGGTACATCCTAAAGCTAGCTCGCCCTATTGGGGGAACTAACGTGGCATCGGTTGAATCCGCCGTATTAGATACGACCATCGCTCCTGAGCGGCGTCGTTTATTCGACATGGATTTACTAGTAGCAGATGACTTGCCACTTAAAGGCGGGGGTAAATCTCGTTACGGCGCGAAAGTGTCGGAAGAGTTTTTGTTTAACTCAGCTAACAGGCTGATTACTTTAACCGACATTTTCAATCGCACGTATTCAGTTAAGATGCTGAACCTAAGATCCGCTGGAGTCATTCCGCAGGACGGGCGAGACACGCAAGTGTATACCGTATCGTTTGCAGAAATCAACCAGCTAACTGACATCGGTGACGTTTTGATCTATGATACAAGTGCGTGGAACACGGGAAGGATATATAGCTAATGCCTCTAACTAATGTTACGGCTGGTAATACAGCTAACGCTGCTGACCTTAACCAATACAAATCAGCGCTTGAAGGTACTACTAGCTTTGCCCCAACTATTGTTGCTGGAGCAGCGGACATCGTATTGCAGCTCGCAGATGCGGCTGGCTCATACAAATTACAAGTACAGAACTCAACGGGTACTGCTGGTTTAACGGTCAACTCCGCAGGAATAGTTACCCCTACGATTTTTCAGGTGACTGGAGTAGCTACTCCAGCGGACACTGGCGCTGGCCGTGTGTCTTATGACACTACTAAGAATATGTTGGTATATGGAAACGGCACTCAGGTGGTAGAAGTAGCTGATGGTGCGAGTACGACCTTGATTCCCCTTCTAGCCCAAGTACCTGCTACCCCGTCATCGGTAGTATTCCAAACATTGTCAGATTTTAATGTGACGTTGGTAAAAAATTCTACATACGTGGTTGAATTACTGCTTATATACCTGACTGGCACAACTCCAGACATACAATTCCAGTGGAACATTGCTTCACTCACTGGTACAACAATCCAATGGGGGAGTACAGGTCCTCCATTCTTGAACCTATCGACTGCACCCGCAGCGTCAACTGATTTCAATGCCATGCACGATGAAGGCGAAATATTAAAGCTCAAGGGCAACGGAACCAGCGCAAATGACAAAACCGTCGTGCCTGTGTTCGCCACGATACACACAGATGCAACAGGTGGGCAGTTAGAATTTCAATGGGCTCAATTAGTAGCCGATGCTTCCAGCACCACGCTGGAAAAAGGTAGTTATATGAAGGT
>Ga0302117_10000115_pt1 | contig 29722 bp, 18 predicted proteins | sample AG5_322_MG_FD_203112 | JGI IMG/M metagenome (GOLD analysis project Ga0302117, IMG submission 203112) | Marine microbial communities from Western Arctic Ocean, Canada - AG5_32.2 | ecosystem: Environmental > Aquatic > Marine > Oceanic | place: Canada: Western Arctic Ocean | collected 2017-10-01 | reverse complement strand
CGGTTGTGCGATTAGGACGTGTGATTCATCGGTTTGATGATGTGGTAACGACTGACTGTACACTGGTTGGTGGAGATTCTGGCGGGCCGTTATTCGGTATGGATGGCAAGGTTGTCGGGATTCATAGCCGCATTGGTCAAGAGTTAATTCACAACGTCCATGTTCCGATCGTCGCTTTTCAAACAGGTTGGGAGCGGATGGTGGCGGGCGTAGAGTGGGGCAAGCATCCGGGTTCGCCGTTTATAGGTGTGCAGGGTAGTTCGGAAGAAGATCGCACGATTGTTGGTGCGATTGTTGGTGGGATTGTAAAAGGTAGTCCGGCAGATCGTGCTGAACTTAAGGTCAACGATGTCATTATTAAGTTTGGTGATAACGAAATTCGAAGTTTTGATGCGTTAGTTATCGCAGTCCGCATCCATCGCCCAGGTGAAAAAATTAAAGTCACGATTCAACGCGCCGGTGAAGAATTGGTGTTGACGATCAAGATCGGTCAAGCAGGTGGCAATGTTCTACCTGAACCGGAAGAGGAGAAGTCGAGTGACAGTAGCGCCCGAAAATTACCAACGCGACCGACGGCAGTAGAATACACGAATTGGGTGAATTACATCGCAGCCTTTCGTCCTGCCGGCGTCCATGAACGTAACTACCGCGAAATCCGTAATGCGTTCACTCCTGTTGTTAAGCGCGCGGGAGAGTGTGCTGTTGAATTACATGCTGGCCGCAAGATTGTTGCATTAGGCACGATTGTCAGCGCTGATGGTTATATTTTGACTAAAGCAACCCAAGTCATTACCGACGATATTAAGTTTCCGTTGGATTGTCATTTACCCAATGGAAAAGTCGTTGAGGCTGAACTCATATCCCATCGTCCAAAATTAGATTTGGCAATGCTTAAGGTTTCTGCAAAAAAATTAAAAGCGGCCCAATGGAATACCGAAACGCCAGTCATCGGAAGTTGGTTGGTTACGCCAGGAATTACTGATACACCTGTCGCCTTTGGGGTTGTGAGTGTTGCTCCTCGATCCATTAAAGGCGGTCTACTGGGCGTCCTGCTAGGCGAAAGTCCGCAAGGCACTTTTGTGGAACGCGTGTTTCCAAAGACAGCTGCTCAAGAAGCTGGAATGAAACGCGGAGACATTATTTTGAAGGTCAACGATACTGAGATCAATAGCCGTGATGAATTGATCAAGGTAGTACGAGCTCATCTACCAGGTGAAAAAATTCGGTTGCTGATTATTCGCGAAGGTGAAGAGATGACTGTTGAGCCAATACTTGGGCGGGAATCGGATATAGCGGGGACACGAGCGGTAGAACAGCAAAAATTAGGCGGTGCGTTAAGTAAACGTCGCACTGGTTTTGAGTCAGTGTTGCAACATGATACGGTTTTACAGCCGGAAGAATGTGGCGGTCCGATCGTCGATTTGACTGGAAAAACGATTGGCATCAATATCGCTCGAGCCTCGCGCATCTCTTCCTATGCGTTGCCAGCCGAATTGTTTGTGTCGTTGATCGACGAAATGAAAAAACCTGATGCAGTCAGCAACGAGCAATAAGCTAAGTTTGATCAACGGATTTCAATGCGATAAGTAAGATTGCAGGATCTGTTGAGCGGCTATCATATCGAGATGCTTCTTACGTTTGCTGGCTTTGACATTCGCCGCAATCATCAATTCGTGAGCCATTGATGTTGAGAATCGCTCGTCGTGATAGACCACAGGTATTTGGGTAACTTCGGTTAGCCAATCACCAAACAAACGGGCTTCGCGACTTTTGGGTGTTTCTCGCCCATCGGTATTGATAGGTAATCCAACCACGAACCCCACGACATCCTCTTCTGCAACAAGCCGCTTAAAGCGCAGTTCATCGCCGCGCAGGTCGGAACGATTGTAGTTCTCCAGCGGGCTCGCAAAATTACGGCTAGGGTCCGTAATCGCAATTCCGATGCGGACGGTACCAAAATCGATGGCCGCTAATCGACCTAGGGTAGGGAAATCAGACATGCGTTTTAGTGATTACCTAAGTGGAGAGCGCGTCGTGGCCGTTTCGAAGTGTCCACGTTGAAGAAAAAGATAGGTCAAGCGTTGGACTTCAGTATTAGCCATAATGCGAGTATGAGTGGCGGCAACTGAGCGGAAATCTCTGGCACCGAGAAGTTTCGTTTCTTCGACTGTTACCACTAGATCATTTGCACCCTCTAGCAAATTGTTCTGCAGAATCTTACTGGAATAGATTCCGGCGATGATGCCAAACTCACATGGTGGCACGGCGAGTTTCGTTTTTAGTGCTTCAAATCCGTCGGTAATTTCTTGGCCTGAAACACCCCACACTGTTTTAAATAGCTGGTAGTCATGAAACATCGTTGCTAATGCAGAACCTTGATTGGGCGGTGCTAGCATTACCACTCGAGTAATCCTGGGGTCTTGCCAGCGGTGAAAAAATCTACGTACAACTAGGTTTCCCATGCTGTGACAAACAAAAGAGATTTCACATTCTGGAGGGATATTAGCTAGTACGTGGTGCACCGCCTCAGCATGATGTTCTAGCGTGTCACGTGTACTGGCATAGGCCATGTTTAGCACGCTGCCGGCAATTCGTCCACGCAGGTATTTATCCATCGAGTCCATTGAACCGCGGGCACGGATAATGCCATGTAATAAAATAATAACTTGTTTTTTATACGGACGGATGTGTCCAGCTTTGAAAAATCGGTTAAAGGTCACTTCACATTTGTTGAACGTACCCCACTCATGACGGATGTCCTTGCGATCTAGTAATCGATAATGATCGGTAAAAATGTTTTTCTGAATCCGCCAACCATCTTGAATGCGTAGATCTGTCCAGAACTGTTTGCCGCCACTCGTTTTACTACGCAAATTGAAATGCAACGGAGATATTGCGAAGTCAGTCAACAGATTAGATTTATCTGGAGGGTTTTCAAGATGTCTGCCGTACTGCTGTCCCTGCAGAAGAAGAGGGTTACAACTTATTGCGCAACTGAATAATAGCAGAGTGAGTAAATATTTCATGATGTAATTATAGCGGTTGGCTTACAAGAAACTTTCCCAACCAAGTGATTCGATCATAGTAACGACTTCTCGGACAGATTCTTCATCATCTTTATTGGCAATTAACGTGGCATTGGCCGTGTGGACAATGATGCAATTATGAATACCCACCGTGGCAACTAAGTGTTCCTCAGATGTCCATACTATATTATTTGTGGACTTTACGGCAACATGCTTCGCGATGATTGTATTATTGTTCTCATCTACGGGGAAGAGGGATTGAATTGACTGCCAGCTACCCACATCATTCCATTCAAATGTAGTTGGAATGACGACGACATTATCATGCGTTTCAAGAACTGTGTAGTCGATAGACCTACCCTTAATCGCTGAAAACTCACGTTGAAATATTTCCTCAAACTCGGAACTCTCAGCGGCATTACAGATAACATTGATATGTTCCATTAAAGCGGGGTCTTTTTCCGCAATAGCTTTGAGAATCGTCGCTGTCCGCCAAACAAAGATTCCGGAATTCCAATAGTACCCACCATGGTCGAGATATCGCTGGGCCGTGGTTTGATCCGGCTTTTCGCAAAACTCGTGGACTTCGAATGCGGTGTCATCTTCCTGGTTCTCTGCCGCTGAAACGCTGTTGCCTTGGCGAATATATCCGAACGATTCCGCTGCGTAGCTGGGCTTGATTCCGAGGGTAACTAACCGACTCGGATCTGCATTGACCAGTTCAATCCCTAGTTTGACCGCGTGTTGGAATTCTTCGATAGGCTTGATTAAATGGTCGGCAGGCATGACTAACATCGTTGCGTCGGGGTCGCGTTTGTCCAATAAACCGGCAGCTAAGGCGATACAGGCTGTGGTATCCCGCTTTGCTGGTTCCCCTAATATTGCCGTGGGAGGCAAATCTGGTAATAGCTCCCGCACAGTAGCTACGAGACTGTGATTCGTAACGACAAGTGTATCCGTACGTGCCACTAGATTATTCAGTCGCTCGACCGCTGCTTCGAGTAGTGTCTGTTGACCGGCAATACTCAGCAATTGTTTTGGTGACTGTTTACGGCTTGCTGGCCAGAACCGGGTACCCGACCCGCCGGCCATGATGACGGCATAAACCATACAATGACTACCTCGCAGTGGATCTGGATGGCGTTAAGTATATATCTGTTTTTATGACCTGTGGCAAATCAGGGTGCTCTCCGACCTGTTGAGCATTACGAGCCCAGCAAGCATCGATTTCAACTGTAATATTCATGTCTATTTGAACACCAGCTGCGATGAGCCAATTACGGTGCAAGTCAGAGATAGCATGTTGGCAGGTGTCGACCGTATTGAAACTGGCCGACGCGTGATTCTTGACAGCCGCAAATACGGAATTGCGGTCCGCTTCAATAACAGTGGTTTTGGGTGAAACCGACAGCGAGTCAAAAATAAACCGTTCAAATTTAATAGCATTCGGCTCTACTGGATGGATTTGATTCCCCAGATGATCAATGTGGGGAACAGTCTTGTGTGCGGTGTGAAAAGGCAGGGCAGTAGGGTCTTGGGCCAGTAGTTGTAAAAATGATGTTTGAAATATATGTACAGCGATGTTAGCGGCCCAAAAATTCAGTTGCCCGTCGGGGGTTGTTTGTTCCGCAAGTTGCGTTGGCATTTCAGTGTATTCAATCATCTGAATACGATCATCTACTTGGACAATGTTCCCTGTCTTATCCTGTGCATCCTGCTTTGCGATCGCTTGAAGTGTTACGGCGGAATCTGTCAAACTATGAAAACCAATGAGTTCAGGACAGCAAGTTGGCGAAAGTGGATTATCAATTTGCCCAAAGAAGAAATGTTCAATACCCGCTTGCTGATATTTATCGAGTAGTTTGTCTGCAACCAGCGCTTCGATCATACCTCCATGACCATTGGGGCTTACGCTGATGGTGTGTGGTGATTGCAACAGGATTTGACCAGACCGAGAATCAACAACCGGCAGTATGCCCTGACAAAAAAACTCGATTGAATCGTTCAACCCAAAATAATCATGTTCTTCAAAATAGTTTACCGTCTCATCATGTACGCTGGGACTGGTCATGATCAGCAGTGGAATTGTGGTTTCGTATTGTCGCTGTAAGGCGTCGATTTTATTAGCCAGCATTTCGAATAATGTTCGCTGTGAAATCGGACCGATGGGAAACATCCCTTTAGGTTTATCAAACCCCAGTCGGGATCCTTGGCCCCCGGCAACAATCACCGCCGCGACTTTACCTGCACGTAATAGGCGTTCGCCTGCAGTCAACGCTTGACGACGCGTAACACCATTGGGTGTATTTGCGGCATCCAACCGCAATGCGATCGGCGGCATGATGCCAACACTGCTGGTGGTATTGATATTTGAAGAGGTTGAATTGTTGGCATCGTTGTGTTTGGTAAATAGTTGATTAACTAGTTCCAAATCAAGACATGCGATTTGCTGTAACAGTGACTGGAGTTCGGATTCGCCGAGTTGGTCTACGAACCCGAGCAGGTGCGATTGTCCTGCTTGTTGGAGTTGTTCGACGATCGATGACAGCGTTGGGATCATAGCCAAATGTTAATCACGTTCCTAGATATTTGCACATCTGCTTTGTGGGGTCATTGATAGTGTTGATTCCGGAATACATCAATAGTGACAGTATCCGTTATAGTTCACCACGAACCCAGCGATAGGCTAGATAAGCGAGCGCTGGGAAAGACACGAAGATCAATCCGTAGGTAAACAGGGACATCCTAAATTTTCGGGGCCAGCGTGCCATAATGTTCTCGGTAAATAGAGCTCTCAGATTCTCTATCTTAAATCAAAATTTGCTAAGCGGCGACCGTTCGTATTGCGACCATCTCGATTTGGATAATCAATTCGGCAGGTTCTTCATATTGTTGGTCGAGTTTGAGTTCTAAACGAGCACCGAATGTTTGCATTTCGTCGAGACGAATGGTTGCGGGCGGGCCTTCCACAATATGTGTCGTAATTTCGGGGATCGCTATTAAGCTTGGTACAAACGAAAAATGAATCGTTTGATGACGTTGTCCAGGTTGAAAGAGCACACGCTCGATGGCCGTAATAGATTCACCAGATTCATCGGAAAATCGAGTCCACGATTGCTGAGCGTTGGTTACCAATGTTGTTTCAACTTCGATGGTGTCATTTAAGGGCAGAATGTTTGGTGTGAATCCTGGTGGCGAATCGATTGTATCAAACAGTCGTTGTTGTTTAATGACGGTTGTCTGTTGCGGCTGTTTTGAGGATTGTCTTCTTAAGGAAACGATCCACCAATTGCATTCGACGACGACGAGAAATAATCCGGCCATAACAATGAGGCTGCTACTGACCGTAGCGTTGGAGATCAATATAAACGTTTCAAAAGAGATGATACTTGGAGTGACCCAGACAACGCGACTTAACCAAGATGCTTGCGAGTCGCGTGGGTTGAAAGTACAGAGGCGAATACAACCGTTGATGCACAGAATACCGGCAAGAGTTGCATACAAAAGGGACGGATTAAGTGTGGCGGTGTCAGCGGGGTTTCTGGCAATGAGTGCTGCTTCAGCCAACATTACAAACAATGCTGTTGCAAACATTCCTCCGCGTCGCACAACGGTGAACAATGTGCTGGTGGTGGAATCGGTGAGTGTAGCGGCAATACTATGCATTGTGGAAGATTAATGCACTTAGGCGTCGAACGTCAATAGAACAGCAGATTGTTGTGTCGCTAAATAACCACGGATATTCACCCGCATCTACGTGCACTGCCAAATTAAGCCACGAATCTAGGATGTGCCTAGAATTGTGACTTTAATTCCTCGGCACGATCCGTCTTTTCCCAACTGAATTCGCTACGACCGAAATGACCACCGGCAGCGGTCTTACGATAAATCGGTTTTCGCAAATCGAGATAATCGATGATGCCGCCGGGTGCTAGTGGAAAGAAATCACGAATTACTTGGCAAATTTGGCTGTCAGCGACTTGGCCCGTGCCTTGTGTATCAACATGAATACTTACTGGATCCGTGACACCGATCGCGTAAGCAAGTTGTACTTCGCAGCGTTCAGCTAATTCAGCAGCGACAATGTTTTTAGCAACGTGACGAGCCATGTAAGCAGCGCTACGATCAACTTTAGTGGGATCCTTGCCACTAAACGCACCCCCGCCATGTCGGCCCCATCCGCCGTACGTGTCGACGATGATCTTGCGTCCCGTCAATCCACAGTCGCCATGGGGCCCACCCGTGACAAAACGTCCGGTCGGATTGATGTGGTAGGTAATACCACCGTCGACCAGATCTGCCGGCAACAATGGGTTTACAATTTCATTGATGACAAATTCGCGGATATCATCATTTTCAACGGTAGGCGTATGCTGGGTGCTGACAACCACCGTGTCGATGCGAACTGGCTTGAAGCCATCATATTCAACAGTGACTTGGCTTTTGCTATCGGGTCGCAACCAATCGACTTCACTGGAAAATCGCGCTTTGTTAAGACGATCTAGGATTTGATGTGATAGAGCGATTGTCAGTGGCATCAATTGTTCGGGAGTGTCACGACAGGCAAAGCCAAACATGAGACCTTGGTCGCCTGCACCGATGTGTTTATCAGATCCCGCATCTTCGTTTACACCTTGAGCAATGTCAGGACTCTGTGCATCGATCGAAGTCAAAACAGCACACGTATCGGCGGCAATGCCCATTTCGTCGTCGGTATAACCAACTTCTCGGATGACATCACGGACAATTTTTGGGTAATTAATTTCCGCTTTCGATGTAATTTCGCCCGCGATCATAGCCATTCCTGTCGTGACCATTGTTTCACACGCAACACGGCTGTAGGGATCTTCCGCAATGAGTGCGTCGAGGACACCATCGGAGATTTGGTCAGCAAGTTTATCGGGATGTCCCATGCTGACGGATTCGCTAGTGAACAAGTATTTTCCGGATGACACGAATGAAATTCCTTATTGGGCACAACGGGCAAATTGTGGATGAATAATTAGGGATAAATGAAATATTAGAAAGTTATCGGTAAGCTGTAATTATAGTTTGCATTTTCCTAAATCGACAACCACACAGAGCACAGCAAGATAGATGTATTTGTGGGGATTAGTCGAGCAATGAAAATAAAATGTCGACACTGCGTTTGGTGGCGCCTTGTTGCTCATGGACGAGTTGCTTGGCTCGTTGTCCCATGTTATCGATCGTAGTGGGATCATTGATTCCGGCTAACACAAATTGTTCAAACTCAGTTTGATCATGTACGACTTGGGCGGCAATGTCGGCTAGCAGCATTTCGACAATGTCACGAAAGTTTGCCGTATTGGGTCCGAAACAAACGGCGACGCCATAAGCTGCAGGTTCGATCATATTCTGTCCGCCGCGTTTTCCTATGCTGCCACCAACAAAACCAATATCAGCTAACCCCCACCAGGCTCCTAGTTCTCCGATGGCATCAACGAGAATGACCTTGGTGCTAGGATCTACGGGCTGAGTGATAGTTGAACGCCGCGCTGAGACAAGATCTGTCCGTGCGATGGCTCGTGCAACATCATCAAATCGCTCAGGGTGTCGTGGAACAATGACTAGTTTCAGTTGCGGAAACTTGGGCAGTAATTGCTGTAACACATGCAGGCTAATCTCCTCTTCTTCGACTTGAGTGGAGCCGGCGATGATGACGAAATCGTTATTGGAAAGTCCTGCCAGTCTCTTCAGTTCAACGGTTCGTTCGTTCTGCCGATCTGATTGTACCCCATCAAATTTAATGGAACCAGTAACGGTAAGTTGTGCGGCCGAGGCGCCAATTGAAAGGAAACGCTGATAGTATTCTTCATTTTGGACAGCGATATGAGCGAGTTGTCTTACGGTTGGCTTAATCATAAAGCCCAGTCGACGATAGCCGCGAGTGCTGTTTGCACTGAGTCGACCGTTGACGACAACGATTTTAGTTTGTTTCGCGGCATAATGGATGAGGTTAGGCCACAGTTCTAGTTCGACGAGTACGAGTAGATTGGGTTGAATTCGCCTCATTGCGGCTTTGATAGCCCAAGAGAAATCGAGTGGACAATAGAAGACTGTGCGGGGGGCATATTTTTTTTGAGCGAGTTCATAACCAGTACGGGTCGTTGTGCTAATGACGCAACAGCATTGAGGATCCCGCTGTTCGATTTCTTGAATCAGCGTTTGTAATAAGTTCACCTCGCCCACGCTGACAGCATGAAACCAAATATTACGTTTGCTTACATCGATTTGGATGCGGGGAACGAAGCCTAGAAATTTTTCAGCGAATCCCTGGCGATACTTTCCAAACCGTACGGCAGAGTAAATTAGTTTGGGCAATACTAGAACAATAAGCAGTAGGTAAACGAGATTCCGTAACCAAGGCATTGGCGGGTCTCTCTATTTTCCGAGGCAACATTTTTTATATTTTTTTCCACTGCCACAAGGACAGGAGTCATTGCGACCAACCTTTGGTCCAACATTGCGAACCGTCTTGGAATTATCACCACCTTCGCCGCTGGAGCTAGTACCTTGTTGCTCGCGTGCGATGTCCGATGACGATTGAGCTTGGTCATGAGAAGCAGAGGATTCATCCCAAGTTGCTCCGACAAAATCTTCATTGAGGCGTTCCATACGGAAAATCAAATCGGTAACTTGTTCGCCCAACGAAAACCACATATCGTCATACAGTTTCATCCCTTCACGTTTGTATTCAACCTTGGGATCCTTCTGTGCGTAACCTTGTAAACCGACGGAACTGCGTAAGCGATCCATCGTTAATAGGTGATCTTTCCAAGCCATATCGACGATTTGTAGCAGCAACGACCGTTCCATTCGGCGCATTTCTTGATGGTGCTTATCTTCGACGGCGGAAGACATTGTTCGCAGGAGTCGTTTGCGATTTAGCTCGCCGAGTTGTTTAACATCGATTTCAAATTCGACTTGATCACGTAACCACAATGAAATGGTGGCAATGTCCCCTTCATTGGCAACGCGATCGAGACGACTATTTTCAGATTGCTCGGCGTAGTGCTTACTGATTTGCTCACCGACCCAGTTACGGTGGTTGTTTGATCGTTTTTGGCTTGCCAGGCTGAGGTCTAAAAGCATTTCACGAATTTCATTTCGTTGCATGCTGCGGAAGCTATCCATTTCAATATCGGCATCAAATCGTTCGGAAGCCCATTTCACGAGTGCTTCACGATCCAGTCGACCATCGCGGCCTTCAGTGAAATGATAAATACTAGCCATGACGGGATATTCAGCTTCTTTGTGCGTATACATTTCCAACGCTTGTTGGTGAATTAAATCGACCAACACTTCGTTGCTAGAATCGCTAATGTCTTCGTCAGTGATTTCAAAGCCAAACTTATTTTTAACCCAAGCGGCTAACGCTTGTTTTCCATAGTCTTCTTGCAAGAACACTTCGGATTCAGCTAAGTCAGCCTGGCCAATTGCCTGTACGGCCATGTCATGTAGTTCAATTTCAAGATCATCGATATGAATTTCCTTCAAATCGCGTGCTCGTAAACTAGTGTTCCAACTATTGTTAACTAGTTTAGCCAAGGCCTCCCAGTTCCATTCCTCTTCATCAAAATCGGAAGGCAGGTTTTCTTCGATACCATCCCGAATACGAATGCGAGCAGCTCGCTCAGCAAAACGGCGAGATTCGTCTTGAGCCTGTTCGAAGTCCATTCCAGCGAACACGCGGGATTCTTCCTTCATACCGAACTGGCTATTAACCCAGGTTGTGAAAGAATCGATGCCGTAGTTCGGGTCGAGAAAAAGATCGAGGTAGTAATTAATTTGTTCGTCGAGGCAATCGGTGATTTTAGTGGAAACGTTATCCCCATCGAGAATTTCCTGACGATAGGCATACAGTCGTTTTCGCTGTGTATCCATGACCTCGTCGTATTCGAGCAGGTTTTTACGAATTTCAAAGTTCCGCTCTTCAACTTTCTTTTGAGCACTTTCAATTCTTCGCGAAACCATGCCGCTTTCAATACGTTCTTCTTCTCCCATACCGAAGCGACCAAGAAGGCCTTTAATGGAATCGCCTCCGAATATCCGCATTAGGTCATCGTCGAGTGACAAGAAGAAGCGACTGCTCCCAGGATCACCTTGGCGACCACAACGTCCACGCAATTGCAAATCGATACGGCGGGCATCGTGACGTTCGGTGCCGATGACATGTAGGCCACCGATTTCCTTGATTCCCTCTCCTTCGGCGGCCATGTCATATTCGTCGTCGATTTCACGAATCAGGTTATCCCATTCTTGCTGTGGTACATCAAGTCGTGTTGGGTATGTGTTCTGTAGTCGCGACCAAGCTAATGTTTCTGGATTGCCGCCGAGGACGATGTCCGTACCACGTCCAGCCATGTTTGTAGCAATCGTGACGGCGCTGCGGCGGCCGGCTTGTGCGATGATATCGGCTTCACGCCCGTGGTTCTTGGCATTGAGAACTTCATGCTCGATTCCGCGTTTATCAAGGTATTCGGAGATCAATTCACTTTTCTCAATAGAAACGGTTCCGACGAGGATTGGACGCCCGGCAACGTTGATTTGCTTAATGTCACTACGGTTGAATGTTTCACGTTTACGAGTATCTGCGGCGAGAAGGATGACGGTATCCTTGTTCTCTGTTTCGACTTTACCGATGATTTCGTCACCATTGTTCATGATGAGCGTATCCCACTTGTTCATCTGTTCAACTTCGTCGGCGACTGCTTTAAATTTGTAGCGTTCTTCCAAATAAATCACATCGCGGAATTCAGCGCGTTGCATCGGACGATTCGTGGGGATGGCCACGACATTCATTTTGTAGATATCCCAAAACTCGCGAGCTTCTGTAAGTGCGGTACCGGTCATCCCAGAGATTTTTTTGTAGAGTTTAAAATAGTTCTGTAGTGTAATAGTTGCCAGCGTTTGTGTTTCTTCTTTGATCTGTACGCCTTCTTTGGCTTCCACTGCTTGGTGCAATCCGTCCGACCATTGTCGCCCATCCATCAATCGTCCGGTGAACTGATCAACGATGATGATTTTGTCGTCGCGGACCACATAGTTCACATCGGTCATGTAGAGAAAATGAGCTTTCAGTGAGTTGTCGATTAAGTGCGGCCATTCCATATTCCCGGCTGTATAGAAACTTTCAACGCCGGCTAATTTCTCGGCGTGACGAATTCCTTCATCCGTCAGGTTGACGCTATGATCTTTTTCGTTGACGACAAAGTGCTCATCTTTCTTTAGTTGTCGCGCTAGCTTGTCAGCATCTGCGTACTTTTGCAGGTTATCATGTGCGGGGCCGGAGATGATCAATGGTGTCCGGGCTTCGTCGATTAAGATATTGTCGACTTCATCCACAATCGCATAGTTCAAGGCACCTTGGCTTTGTTGTTGGTGGGATGCAAAGCGATCATCGTCACGGGCCGCTGGACGCATGTTGTCGCGTAGATAATCGAAGCCAAATTCGTTGTTTGTACCGTAGGTAATATCACAAGCATAGGAAGCTTGGCGTTCTCGAACGGGCATGTCACTTTGAATGTTGCCGATGGTCAGTCCGAGCCCTAGAAATAGCGGAGCCATCCATTCCATATCACGGCGAGCTAGATAGTCGTTGACGGTGATGACATGGACGCCTTTACCATCGAGTGCGTTCAGGTAAGCGGGCAACGTGGCGACAAGTGTCTTACCTTCACCAGTTACCATTTCGGCGATCTTGCCGTCGTGCAATACTAAACCCCCGACAAGTTGCACATCGTAATGTCGCATCGCTAGATAACGCCGGCCTGCTTCGCGCGCTACGGCAAAGGCCTCGTTGCGTATATCTTCGAGTGTTTGGCCTGTCTTGAGTCGCTCGCGAAACAGTTCAGTTTGCTTACGCAGCTCGTCATCAGGCATCGCTTGGTATTTAGATTCAAGCGCGTTAATACCTTCAATCTCTTCGGTGTAATGATCAACTTGACGTTTATTAGACGAACCAAATGTTGACGTTACAATTTGGTCAAATACATTGACTATACTGAGAAAAAAAGCTTTGATTAATTCCCAGATTCTGGTGATTGTATCCATTGCTGCCTGTAGAGATTGTGATTTGTTAAAGCGACCGACGTTGAATTGGGCGGACTACAATTCTCGCCTATTCATGAACATTGATGGTTTGTATTGTTTGAGACGTGAATTGTTGGTTAATAACCACTAACTCGCCTAAACTAGTTATTTTATAGAGTTAAGATAACTGTTGGTAGCCTAATGGAGCAGCTATAAAGGGTCAACGCCGGTTAAAGTATTCCCATCTGGAAATATAATGATCCGGTCTGTAGTAGTTGGAAGACAAGGGGTTTTATGAAGCCGGTAGCGACCACAGATATACGTGGGAAAATGATTCTGTTAGGGACGGGTACGTCTGTTGGCGTCCCGTCGATTGGATGTGGTTGCGATGTTTGCACCAGTTCGAACCCGCGAAACGTGAGGACTCGCTGTAGTGTGGTATTTGGGCTGGAGCAGGGGAACCTGCTCATTGATACGCCGCCGGATTTGCGGCATCAATTGTTGCGAGAGAAAATCGGTATCATTAACAGTGTCTTGTATACACATGAACATGCAGACCATATTTTTGGCTTGGATGATCTACGATTGTTTCAGTTTTATCTGGGCCATGCCGTTCCACTTTATTGTGAAGCAGCCGTCGAAGCGAGAATTAGGAAATCTTATGACTACGCGTTTAGTAATAAGGAACAAACACACACTGGCTCGATTCCTCAACTCGAATTAAGGCCGATGACCACCGAGCCGTTCGAAGTGTTGGGAACTATGGTGACACCGATTCGGTTGAAACACGGACCTCGTTTTGAGGTGTTAGGTTTTCGTATTGGTAATATTGCCTATTGCACCGATACGAATGAAATCCCGGAATCAAGCTGGCCGTTGCTTGCAGGACTCGATTGCTTGATACTCGATGCTCTGCGGCATAAACCACATGTCACCCATTTTGGACTAGACGAAGCAGTTGACGCAGCAGAAAAAATTGCCGCTTCGCGAACGATCTTTACACATATTTCGCACGACCTAGATCACGACGTGGTCAATGCAAAGTTACCGCCAACTATGGAATTGGGCTATGACGGCATGCAAATCGATCTAAATATCCAATAGCCAATACACGCGAAACGGTCATTTTTTTACAGTTTCATCCACAGACTTACACGGCTGTAGAAATTGGATATGCTGCGATAACTCCCAAGCGTTGATATTCCTTAGCCATTCGCCGCTACTTAGTGGCCAGCTTAATTTTTCCCGGCAACTTGCTTGATATATTCAACCGTGATGTTGAGCACTTCAGTGTTATAAAACGTAGTCGGGAAAATTTCACTTTCTCCATTTACTTTGTCGCGTAGAGCTTCGCGAGTTTCTTTTTCCGCGTCACGAGATTTACGTTCAGCAAAATATTTTCCTGCATTGAGCGTTATTCGCTTCTCTTTGCGTTGTTGATTGTATTTTCCAATTTGCACGTCCAGTTCCTGGAACTTTTCAGAGGCTGCAACTCGTTTGGCGGATGCTGCCGTCAGTGATTCAATGAGTGCGGCATCTCGCAAACCAAGTGATTCCTTGACCGTATCATCGACTTCATCAAACGCGACTGGATAATCTAAATCGGATTCTGAGACGTCCATATGGTCGGTAATCGACGGCAAGACGATATCGGATTTGACTCCACGCAACTGAGTGCTTTCGCCACTGGGGCGATAGAACTGTTGCATCGTGATTTTTAACGCGCCTAAGTTGGGCGGATTAGCAATACGAAACAGTTGGGATCCGAGCTCAAGTAGGCTTTGAACAGTCCCTTTACCATGCGTGGCAGAGTCGCCGACCACAATCCCTCGATCGTAATCCGCGATGGCTCCAGCAAAAATTTCACTGGCACTTGCACTGAACTTACTACAGACGACTACTAGCGGTCCGTCCCATGCGGTGCCTGGATTGCGATCGTCATATTGCTGTACTTCTCCATTGGGGCTCTTTACTTGGACAACCGTTCCTTGATCGATAAACAACCCTGTTAGATCGATTGCCTCGGTTAAGCTACCACCACCGTTGGTTGATAGATCCATCACAATGGCATCGACTCCATCTTTCTTGAAGCTATCGATGATGACTCGTACGTCGCGTGTTGTACTGCGATAATCCTTGACGCCTTTGCGAGCGGCTTCCATATCCATATAGAAGGAAGGTAAATTGATGATCCCCACTTTGTACTTTTTGCCATCGGCACCAAGTTGATGTTCGATCACCTTGCCTTTTGCTTCACTATCGCGCAATTGGATTTTCGCCCGCACAATGATAACTTCGACAGTTTCAGCACTACCGTCGTGGATAATTCCTAAGCGTACGGTGGTACCGGCTTTACCGCGGATTTTGGCAACAACGTCATTCAGCTTCATGTCAATAACGTCAACCATTTCACCATCATCACCTTGGCCAACACTCACGATTCGATCTTTAACAGTTAGGTCACCTTGTAGATCGGCTGCTCCACCAGGAATAACCTTGGTGATGTTAGTGTAGCCATCTTCGAGAGTTAGTTGTGCACCGATACCATCAAGATTCAACCGCATTTGGATTTCGAAGTTTTCCAAAGTTGTCGGTGACATGTAGGTTGTGTGTGGATCATAACTGGTGGTGACCGCAGTAAGGAACATCTCGAGTAACTCGTCGCTCTTGGTTTGCTGCATCTGTTTGAGCAAACTGTTATAGCGGCGGTGCAATCGTTGTCGCGCTTCATCGCCTTCCGTTTCATCCCCCTTGAGAACGAGCAGATTGTATTTGATCCGTTTACGCCAGCGATCGTCGAGTGTTGCCCGATCGGCCGCGTATGTCAGGTTGTCCCAATCGGTGCTGAGGTATTCGTCGGTAGTAAAATCGTGTTTTTCATCAATCATACGATTGGCGGCCGTAACACTTTCCACCATTCGCTCCATCAAGCGATCAAATACGGTGAACGCAAAATCTAATTTGCCGTCGTTGATCATGTCGTCGATGTCATTTTTCTTGGTATCAAACTCATCAATGTCGCTCTGCAAAAAGTAGAGCTTCATGGGATCAAGTGTTTTTAAAAACGAAACCAGTGCACGTTGGGATATTTCGTCATCTAACTTATGTTTTGTGAGATGTTGACGGGTCATTAAAATCCGTACAGTCAAAGTGATTTGACGATCTTTGGCAGATGGTTCACCAATACTCTCAGCAGTAACGTTCGGGCAAATCGACGCAATCAGTAATAGAGCGACGAGGAGCTTAGAGGGAGTTCGGCATAGTTGAAGCCTGCGCATATCTGTTTTCCAATTCGGTTGATTCGTTAAATAAATCGTTTATAAATAGTTTTAGACAAGCGTGTGGTTGGTTAAGCCAATTCGCAAGCCACATACATTATAGTGATTATGTAAGTCGTTGTAGGCTGAAATGGTACTTGTTCTAAGGGCTAGATGCAAGATAGACAGTTAACAGCTAAGTACACTTTACGTAAATCATGCATATTCAGTTCATCATGGAGCAGTGCTTTCTTTGTTCAAACTAACAAAAAACCGTTATCGTATCTTGCAACAATCATACTTTCAAAAACTAGCTGTTGTGGTAGTGCTGGTGAGTGGGATTGGGTACGCTTCCAATTTGTGGGCCGCTGAATCGGTGGAGCTTGTTCGCAATGGAAATTCTGTGGCGGTCCGCTCGGTTTTGGCAATTCAATTAGTCGGAGATACTTGGAAAACATTAACCGTTGGTCCTGATAAAGTATCGGTATTCCAAGGAGCAGGCCAGGGTGCACGATTGGTGGTAGGAGTCTATGTCCCTGCGGGTGACTTTAAAATCCAGGCCCGTTTACGAATGGTGAATCAAGAAAAATCGGCGGCTGGTTTTTTCTTTAACGGTGGATTCTTTGGATTTGAAGGTGCTAATGCGAACGAAGTCTTTTTAAATGGGCCGGCATTTGGTGGTGAACTAAAAAGCCTAGGTGCCAGTAAACAATATTTCCAGCGTGGTAGTTGGATCGATTTTATTGTACGGCGACAAGGCAAGACGCTTTCTTTTGTGATTAATGGCAAGAAGTTGATTGATATTGAATCGAGTGGCCGCTTTGAGAATTGGGGTTTCGCACCATGGCGCAGTACGATGCAAATCACATCGCTTTCGATTTCAGCGGAGAAGTTGGTCAAAGCTCCTGAACCACAGCGCCGGGGATATTCGATTCCTACCATTGATTTGGCTGGGCAAACGTTTCGGCAGACGATTGTGGACCGTGAGAAAGGCCAGTATTTGGGACACCCAACAACAGTCCTGCTGGAAGATAATAAGACCATTATTGCGGTTTACCCAAAGGGTCATGGGCGCGGTGCCATTGTCATGAAGAAGAGCGAAGATGCAGGGAAGACATGGTCAGCTCGGCTAGAGGTGCCTGAAAGCTGGGCGACGAGTAAAGAAGTGCCGACTATTTTTCCAACGGTAGATAAGCAAGGGAAGAAGCGTTTGATCATGTTCTCGGGGTTATACCCAATCCGCATGGCCTACTCAGAAAACAACGGAGCAACATGGTCACAGCTCAAGGCGATTGGGGATTACGGTGGCATTGTTGCGATGGGATGTATGATTCGTATGAACAACGGAGACTACGTTGCGTTGTTCCATGACGATGGGCGATTTATTAAAGGAAGTGGCAAGGCAGATAAGTTCTTTGTTTACAGTGTTCGTTCATCTGATGGTGGCATGACTTGGTCAGTTCCGACAGTGATTGCAACGCATGAGATTGCACATTTATGTGAGCCAGGTTTTACGCGGTCGCCTGACGGTAAGAAGATTGTGGTCTTCTTGCGTGAAAATAGTCGCCGTTTGAATTCGTTTATGATTGAATCGACCGATGAAGGTGATACGTGGAGTGAGCCACAGGAGTTACCGGCAAGTTTAACCGGTGATCGGCATGTTACTAAATATACAGCCGATGGCCGGTTGTTTATTACGTTCCGAGATACCACACATACCAGCCCCACTAAGGGTGATTGGGTCGCTTGGGTGGGCACGTTTGAAGATATCATGTTAGGACGTGAAGGGCAGTATCGCATTCGCGTGATGGACAACACCAAGGGTGCAGATTGTGCGTATCCGGGTTTAGAATTGTTGCCAGACGACACGCTAGTGATGACAACCTATGGGCATTGGACAAAGGATGAAACGGCTTATATTGTGACCGTGCATTTAAAACTAGCCGAACTCGATAAAAATGCTAAGGCCTGGGCATTGAAATAAGTGGAAGTGTTTGTGACCACGAATTAACGCAAATTACCATGCAGGGAATGTTCAGTTAGTAGATCAATGGCTGTTGAATCCATCCAACGACGGTCACCGGTGGATAGGCGTTGTGATAAATAGCCTAAGTGGCCGCCATGTGTTGTGCAGTATATTTTGGTCGACTTGGATAATTCCACGTCAGCAAACACTTCAGACGGAACGACCGGATCGTCGTTGGCGTAAATAATCGTTGTCGTAGCTTGAATCTCGTGCAGCTGATACTTACTGCTGCTTTGCTGATAATAATCGGCTGCTCCAGCAAATCCGTTGAGTGGTGCTGTAAAACGGTCGTCAAATTCTTCAAGTGTTTTTGGAAATGGAGTTAATGTGCTATAAGGGCACTCTGGATACATAGACCGCCGATGCTCGAGATTATGCCGCAAACGCTTTAAAAAATAACGATCATATAACCCGCGGTGGCTAATACTCAGCTGCTGGCAGCTATACGCTAGATCAATCGGTGGGGCAAAGGCAACCGCCCGGATAATCGATAAATCTGGATATTGCTGATGTTGTGTTAGCATCCGTAACAAAATGTTCGCACCTAAGGAAAACCCGGCAATGGCGATATCTCGCTGACTAGTGTATTGCTGAATCCATGCGATTGCATTCGCTAGATCTTGCGAACACCCAGCATGTGCTGTTTTGCGCGCAAGCCGCATGCCCTCATCGCAGCCTCGCAGGTTTACTCGGAATACACGCCGGCCGCCTTGTGACAATTTGGCGCTTATTCGTTGCATGTAGCTTGAGGTATAGCAACCACCGAGTCCATGCACTAAGACGATGTTTGGCCGTTTACAATCGCGGGGACCATTTTCATAGAGAAATAATTGCTCGCCATCATCAAGCGTTACTGTGTGCTGTTGCGGAGCGGGAGGTTTGTGACGACTTGGTAACAGCGTCCCCATAATCGTTTGGCGGTTAGCGCCACCAAGGCCCCAATGTGGCTTGAAATCTAAAACATTATCCATGTAAGCATTGTAATCGAAGGGTGCTTGATAATGTACCAGTTATGTTTCAGTCCGCCTCTGTGCCGTGTTCGATCACGCCATCCCCCCAAGCCCCACCCCCAGGAGTTTTTATTGTGATTTGGTCGCCTGCTTCAACGCTACATTGTTCGCACCCCGCCAATAGTTGTTCACTGCCGTCCGCGCGCCTAAGCAGGTTCACTCCGGCTTTGCCATTGCCGCCACTTGCCTTACCCGCCGGAGTGAACTCACCTCGTCGACTGGAAAGTAAAGAGACTGTCAAAGGAGCTAAGAAAGTGATTCGTCGAGTGATTCCGTCACCCCCAGCGTGTTTTCCCTTGCCCCCCGAATCACGACGGATGGAGAACTCATCGAGACGCACTGGATAACGCCGTTCTAATATTTCGGGGTCGGTTATCCGTGTATTGGTCATATGAGTGTGGACAGCACTAGCGCCTGCAGTATCCGCGGTCGCACCAGCACCACCACAAATAGTTTCGTAATAACCAAAGTTATCATCGCCGAAAAGTAGATTGTTCATTGTGCCCTGACTACCCGCCGCTAAACTCAAAGCTCCAATGAGGACGTCGACGATACGCTGCGAGGTTTCGACATTTCCCCCAACAATTGCGGGGCATTGTTGCGGGTCTTCATGGTCGTCGGGATTCAGCATACATTGAGGAATCAATATTTTTACAGGCTTCAGGATTCCCGCATTCAAAGGAATATCTTCGTTAATCAAGCAACGCATCACGTACATCACCGCGGCCGTAACAATTGCGGAATTAGCGTTTAGGTTCGACGGCAGCACGTCGGATGTCCCCGCAAAATCGAATGTAATGTTGTCGCATTCAACGGTAATGGTGACTTTGATCTGCGCCTCATGGTGACCAGCAGCATGTTCGTCTAAAAAATCGGTATGGCCATACACTCCGTCGGCCAAAGCTTCAATGGCTTGCCGCGTTTTCAATTCCGCCGCACTTTGTATGAATTGCATATATGCTAAAACGTGTTGCTGGCCAGTTGTGTCTAGCAGTTGTTGTAGATCATCCACGCCTTGTTGGTTTGCTGCAACTTGTGCTCGAATGTCCGCCAAGTTTATTTCTGGTGTGCGTGACGGAAATGGGTGGTCGCCGAGGATGTGTAATAATGTATCTTCGTGCGACTGACCTGCGGTCAGTAGTTTAAACGACCGGATTAGCACTCCCTCTTCAGCCAGAGTTGTTGAAAACGGAGGCATAGAACCGGGTGTAATCCCCCCGATTTCACTGTGGTGGGCGCGGCTTGCAGTAAAAAACAACAACGCATCATCATTGAAAACTGGCGTGACTACGGTTATGTCCGGTAAATGAGACCCTCCCCGGTACGGATCGTTTGTAACAAATACGTCTCCGGCGTGAATGCCCGCGGAATTTCCGAGTTGCTCTGCAATAATCGCTTGTACCGTCTCGCCCATGGCTCCTAAATGTACCGGTATGTGTGGAGCGTTGACGACCAGTTCGCCGTTGGATGTGAAGATGGCACATGAGAAATCGAGTCGCTCACGAACATTTACACTGCTGGAAGTATTCTGTAATGTGATGCCCATTTGTTTGGCGATGGCGGCAAAATGATTGTTGAATATTTCAAGTTGAATCGGGTCGGGTTCGATATCCGTATTCGTTGTCGTGGGCACAATATGTGAACGGTCCGGATTAGTTTGAGATTCTAGTAGTAACTCTCCTTGATCCAATAGTGTTGCGATCCAGTTGGGGTTCACGACCGTCGTGCAATGTGCCTCACTGATTATTGCTGGTCCTGTGACAACCGCTCCTAACGGTAAGTCAACGCGGCGAAACAGAGGTGTATCGATCCAGTGCCCAGCGAATCGAACTCGTTGTGACGCTAGGGGCTCAACTGAAACAACCGCCACTTTTTCCGATTGCATGTCAGGTTGCGACGATTTGCCACGGGCGGTAATACGGATGGTTGCTAATTCCAGCGACTTATCTGGATGGGTGTATCCATATCGCTGTTTGTGTCGAATATGAAACAGCGATATGAGGTTGTTTGCTGAGAGGTTATCCGTAAGTGTTTCTGTGGCCGTATAAGTGTCCAGTGGGATTACGATTGCTTGCTCAACTCCCGTAAAACGTATTTCACTGCTAACGGTAACTTCGATGCTGTGCGCCGAAACATCAGCTTTCTTGACCGCTTCAATTGCTTGGCATGCCAATTCATGTATTGAACAGGATATATCGTCGAGCAACTCATCATTGAGCGTTTCATATACGCCTTGTTGGCATTGATGCGTCATTTCCGCGTGCCCGATTCCGACTGCGGAGAGTATCCCCGCGTCTGGATGTATTAAAATGGTTTTCATACCAAGCGAATCAGCGATGCTACAGGCATGTTGAGAACCGGCACCCCCAAAGCTCACCAATAGATATTGCTCGGGTGCGTATCCGCGGGCTATTGAAACAGTGCGAATTGCTTGGGCCATATTGGTATTTGCGATTTCCAAATAGCCTTCGGCAAGTTCGATTGGGTCATGATTGCAGTAAGATTCCACTTCGATTGTACTGTGCAATTCTTTTAGCTTGGCCAACGCAGCATCTTTATGAAGCGGGATCGGAAAGTTAGCGCTGGACAGTTTCCCTACGATTAGATTTAAATCCGTGACCGTCAGTGGTCCTTGTTTACCGTAACAGGCGGGACCAGGGTCTGCACCAGCGCTGGCGGGGCCAACGGTTAGTTTTATTCCATCAAAACGGCAGATGGATCCCCCGCCAGCTGCAACCGTCTCAATGGCCATCATGGGTGTAACAATCCGAACACCGGATTTTTCCGTTTCATATTCGTATTCATAAGTCCTGCTGAACCGTGATACGTCCGTGCTGGTTCCACCCATGTCAAATCCGATCGCCTGCTCGTATCCCGCCCTTTTAGCAGCTTGACTAAATCCAACGACACCACCTGCAGGTCCGGATAGAATACTGTCTTTACCACTGAATTGATCTGCTGGAATGAGGCCACCAGCGGAAGTCAGAAAACGCATATTAGAATCTACATGAAGGTCTGCTCGAAGTTGTTCGAGATAGTTGTTGAGCACGGGATTTAAATAAGCGTCCAGTACGGTCGTATCTGCGCGGGGAATGATCTTGATGAGGGGACTTACACGGGATGAAATAGAGACCGAGGCGAATGGAATCTCATTGGCGATCTCAGCGATCACTTGCTCGTGTTCTGGATTAACAAAACTGTTGAGTAAACAAACCGCTAGTGACTCAATTCCCTCGGAAAATAACTTAGCTAGCTGACGCCGTATTTGATCTCGATCGATGGATTGTAAAATATTGCCATGCGTATCGATGCGTTCATTTATCTCAATCGAAGTCGTGATAAGTGGAGCGGTTTTTTGTATGTTTAATTCAAATAACTTCGGCCGGTTTTGATTTCCGATTTCAAGCAGATCTTTGAATCCGACTGTTGTTACGAGTGCGGTTTTAGCTCCGGTGCGAGTTAACAGCGCATTGGTGCCACGCGTGGTACCGAGTCGCAGATTGATCGGTGGGAGTGATTCGTTAAGAGGAATGCCTAATAAGTGATGAATCCCAATAATGGGCGCTGACAATTCTGTTCGAATTTCATAGGACTCCCCGATCACCGAGGTTGGCAAGGGAGAATCGAGCGTGAGTGTGCCAGCAGTGTCCGAGGCAATAATGGTTCGTATTGTATGATCGTCGATACCATTTACATTATTTCCAGCAGCATCCTTTTCATTGATGACGGACAACTGAGTTCCAACCCAAAACCCGACCGGATCGTCGACTCGGAGAGGGTCGTGGATTGCCTTGGCAGCAATTTTTTCGATTTTGCCTAGTGTACGGCCAGAGCTTAACAGTTTGTGACGTTTAATGGTTGATGACGAGTGTTCAATACAATCGGTGAATGTGCCACCGACATCGATCGAAAACTCATATTGAGGAGCATTCACGTTGCTTTAGCTTTTTTTGGCGCCAACACAGATAAGGTGCGAATAGGTGCGGAAATACATACGACCACCTGATACTGCAGGAACACTGCGGCTTGCTTCACCCAATGGATTTGTCCCCAGCACTTTGAATGTTTGACTTGCCGCGATGACATGAACGACGCCTTCTTCGTCGATGCAATAGAGTTTGTCACCAACGCGAATGGGCGAACCTGAAAAAGCACAATCCAGTCTCTGTTGGTACAAAGTCTCTCCAGATTTTAGATCGATGCAAGATAGGATGCCTTTATCGTAAAAGCAGAACAACAAATTATCTTTAATAACGGAAGTTGGCACGTAGGGGGCGGCGCGTTCGAGCTTGAAGCGGATTTTTGGCTCAGCGTCAGGTTCAACTGCGACTATTGAGTTGCCACCGCCGCCGGATCCCGTTGAACCCAAGATGAGATTGTTCGCAAAAATAGGTGATGAAACCGTTCGCTTATTGAAGGCAATGATGCCCCAATTTTGTTTCCCCGTGAACGGGTTGAGACTGTACATGCCATCGGTGGTGTTGGTGCATATCAGTTCATCGCCGTTTTTCCCGGAGTATATCGCAGGTACACTGTAGCTGGCCGAGGCGCTGCCACGTGGTGTTTTCCAGCGTTGCTCACCGGTGTTTTTCTCGAAGGCATAGACAAAGCTATCGCCAGGCTCAATTCCCTCAGGTAGTTGCATCGAAGCTTGGGAAGCATTGAGGAATAACAGGTCTTTATAAATGACTGGTGAAGTACCAAAACCATGTTGGCTCGACCATGTACCTAAATCTCGTGTCCAAACTTCATCTCCATCGTGAGAGAACGCTTTGACATAGGTATGTTGTGGATCTGACCAAGCGAAGTATACGAGGTCTTTGTCGACGGTCGGAGTACTCGAGGCATAGCTGGATCTGGAATGCAGCTTATGAGTCGTTGACTTGAAATCGCGCTGCCATTGTATTTGCCCCGTAGCGGCATCCAGACATAAAACGTGACGTTCGGCGGTAGTGGGGTCTGCACTGAGTAAGAACACTTTTTCACCCCAGACAACTGGTGACGAATGCCCGATTCCGGGTAGCGCGACTTTAAAGAGAGTCTCTTTTTCGGACCATGTTGATGCGAATGTTTTTAGCTTCGCAACACCTTGGCCATTAGGACCATGGAAGCGCGTCCATTCTTGGCTGTACACTGGTTGACTAAAGAACAAGGCAATCATGAATAAAGCAAAGCAACGCATAACGTGAAATCCTCTGGACGGTGTGAATAACTGGTTTCTATTAGTTTACCCGTATTTTACTCGCTTGTGCGGAGCTGAGGTGAATCGCGATAGTCGCTTCCGGTGCGTCCGGCGCAGATGATGACCAAAACTCCACATGTCATTAAACCAATGGCGACGAAGTATGGCAGGTTCAGATGGATAGTGAGTAGTGGGATGCCGATTCCTGACCCGATGATGCGGGCTAGTGAACTGACACTTTGTCCCACGCCCAGAATAACGCCTTGTTGTTCTGGATTGCTTCGTCGTGATAGCAGGGCCAACAGGGAAGGTTGCATGAAGGCAAATCCGGTGGTGACAATGCCGAGTGCGACAAATAGAATCCAATCATTTGCGAGGTTCATAGCGAGTAGCATTACGGCAAACCCACCGACTTGTAACAGCGCTCCACCCGTGGCCATCGTGGCGTCCTTAATGCGACCTGACACTCGTCGGACAACGCCACCTTGTACCAATGAAAGCATGACGCCGATGAATGCATAGGTCGCGCATATTTTGACGTTTGAAAAATGAAATGGTGCTTCAGCGATTTTGTTGTCGTTCCCTTTGATTAACAAAGACAAAGTCGTTTCAAAGTTCGCAAATGAGAATATACAGACGAAACTTGCTAGCAGAATTAAGCCAATTGAGGGGATGCCGATTGCCGTCTTAAAAGCTTGTAAGTCAAATCGCTTACGTGTGGCCGAAGTACTGTCGATGGTACGTGATTCTGGAAGTTTAAAGATGGCAAGGCACAGGGCACATGCAGAGAGAACAGCCGCAACATAACCTGGCCAGGGACCAGGTGTATCATCTCGACCAATAAGTGCAATCATGCCAAGTAGCGGTCCGAATGTGAAGCCAGCGCCAAATGCCATACCGATCAACGCCATGCCTTTGCTGCGAGTTGCTGGTGTTGTTGTGTCGGCGATATAGGCCTGAGCGGTGGATATTGTCGCTCCCGAGATTCCAGCCCCGATGCGAGTTAAGAAAAGTAGTATCAGTGTAACTTCTGGGTCAGCGAGCGTGGTTGCAAATCCGAACAGGGAATAGAACACGACCGATCCAAACAAACCGACCATCAAGATGGGGCGGCGGCCATAACGGTCGGATAATTTCCCCCAGAACGGGGCAAACAAGAACTGCATGATCGAAAAACTTGCCATCAACATGCCAAGTTGGATTCCCGTTTCGTCTTGACTATAGGCTTTGGCGTAGACGGGTAATAAGGGAAGCACAAGTCCGAATCCAAGCAGGTCGATAAAGACGACGAGGAAAATTACGAGGCGTGAACCTGTGGTGGGTTGGTTGGTCATGGGTGAGGCGGTTTTTTCTGAAGTTGCAATGCCGTGTTGACGGTATTAATTAGCCAAGGGGAGATGTGAGTGTTTTTAGGACGCTGCCGATGCTTGTCCAAGTTCTCGCAATAAGGTGAATTCATAGATGCCACTATCGTGACCGTCACTAAAGGCGATGACGTATGCATAATTGCCGAGTGGCTTCATAGATTCGATAATTAAGGGTTGCGCTTCGGCGGCACTGATCACTGGTAATAGTGCAACAGGTTCCGGTTTTCGAGCGGCAACTCGGCAATGAGCGCATGGACAGTGTTTGCGTAATAGAGCAAATGCAATTCGTGATTCACTGTTATCATCCCAGGTAATACGCAAATGTGCATCCGAGGTTAACTCTAGTGCGGTAGGATATTCGCTAGGCGAGTTGCTCATGCGGGTGGTTCGTCCTTGAGGATGGTAGACAGCGTCAATAATAATCGGTCAATTTCTTGTGCTGTATTGTAATGCACGAGTCCCAATCTTAGCATGCCCTCAGGTTCAAGTTGCAGAGCTCGGGTTAACTGCAGAGCGTAATAGTTTCCATGCCAAGCGTAGATTTCATAATCACCGAGTGCTTGAGCAAGTTGCGCGGATGTCCAAGTCGGATGAGAGATCGATATAGTGGGCACGCGATTTTTTAAGTCGCCATTTGCTGAGATGCCGTGAATCGTAATACAGCTACTTGCTACGATGGTCTCTAACCCCGCCAATAGCTGTTGGCACAATGTATTCTCATAATCTTCGATAGCGGTATAAGCGATTTGCAGGGCAGATCTTCGTGATAACGCTCCGTCGTCAGCCACACTGTGTCCGATGTTCGCGATGTAATCAACGGCGGCTCGAGCACCACATAAGCAAGCGAAATTTTGTGTTCCGGTCATCCATTTATCTGGCGTATTATCTGCTGCAGGTTCTACTTTGTATGGCTGTAGTTCTGTGAGTAGTGATTTCTTTCCCCAGAGAACTCCGATATGCGGGCCAAAAAATTTGTAGGTTGAACAGGCCAACGCGTCACAACCAATTTCTTGGACATCAATCAGCCGATGCGGGGCATAATGCACGGCGTCAATAAAGGACAATGCGTCGTATTGTTTGGCGTAGCGACAGATTTCTGCGACCGGATTGATTGACCCTGATGAATTAGAGGCAAGGCCGACCGCGACTAGTTGAGTGCGTTGGTCTATTTTTCTTTTGAGGTCGGCGACATCGAGAGTGCAATCGGCAGGGTTGATTTGAGCATAGCGAACTTCAACCCCTCGGTCTCGGGCGGCAAGTGCCCACGTGGAGACATTGGCGTCATGATCGAGCTGTGTAACGACAATGTTATCACCGGACTGCCATTGTTGAGAAAGGGCTCGAGAAAAGGCGAATGTGATGGTTGTCATATTTGCCCCGAATATGATTTCATCCGGATCATCGCTACCCACGAAATCGGCTAGGGCTCGGTGTGCCTCTGTTACCAGCGTGTCGCTTTCGCGGCTGGTTGCAAACAGTCCTCCGTTGTTCGCATTACAGGTGGAATAATAGTGTGAAATTGCGTCGATAACCGATTGTGGAACTTGAGTTCCCGCTGGGCCGTCGAGGTAGATTGCCTTTTGGCCATCATGCTGTCGAGCCAGTGCTGGAAATTGCGAGCGGCAGTGCTCAATGAGAGCCGTCGATAATGTGGGATTGGGTGTTGTCATGGTGATTGGAAAGATTGTTTCAAAGGTTGCTTGAGCTCAGAAAACGAAAATGTGTTAATTCGTGGATTGATCACGGAGATCGATGAACCGTTTGGCTTTTCCTTCAAATCGAGGTAGTGAGTTGGCGGCAACACATGTAACTGGGACATGTAAGCCCAAACGAGTTTCAATCGTATTAGCAATTCGTTGAGCGTCATTTACAGTATCTTCAACTTCGACTGCTAGTTGATCGAGTTCGCCGCTACGGGTCGCTGTAATGCGGTACTCGATGAAATCATCAAAGCTACGCATGATTTCGTCTAAGGAGGCCGGGAATATATTGACGCCGCGGATGACTAACATGTCATCAGCTCGTCCTAGAACTCCTCCAGCAAGATGAACAAAGCTATTCGATTCCTGGAACTCGTGAATGGCGAGATCTCCGGTTCGATATCGAATAACAGGACACCCGGATCTACCGAGCGTAGTCAGGACGAGTTCACTTAACTCTCCAGACTTTGCCGGTAAGTTCGTTTTGATGTCGATGAACTCAGCAATGAACTCTGCTTCACATACATGGATACCGGTTCTATCGTCGCTAGCAAAACCCCAGGGTCCAATCTCAGATGCCCCAGCATGGTCAAACAGCGTCGCGCCCCAAGCTGCTTCAATTCGTGCTCGGACCGCCTCAACGGAACCACCCGGCTCCCCGGCGACAATAATTTTAGTGATGCTATTGTCACGTAAATCTATGCCTTGATCTTTGGCAACTTCAACCAGATGCAATGCGTAGGTGGGGGTCGAGAAAAGTAGCGTGGCACCGCTCGACTCGATCAATTCCAATCTTGCTAATGACCGTAGTCCACCTCCCGGAATCGACATAGCGCCACGAGCGACGATCGCATCATGAGCGGACCAAAATCCAATGAAAGGGCCAAACGAAAATGCTAAGAATGCTCGATCTTGCTCTGTGATACCGGCCGCGTCTAGTACATATTGCCATGTATCGATCCACCATCGCCAGTCCGTGGCAGTATCTAAGATGACCATCGGCGATCCGGTTGTGCCCGAAGTGCGATGGAACCGAACATACTGCTCGGTGGCGTAGGAAAGGTTGGCTGCGGAGTTGCTCTCTGAATTATTAGAGATTAATTCATCCTTAGTCGTAAAAGGCAAATCTGCCAGTTCGGATAAATCGTTGAGTTGTAAATCGGCAGTCCCCAGTTTTCCATGGTAGAAATCATTTGCCGGCAAGATTTCAGCCAACAGTTGGTTCAGTCTCTGTAGCTGATGCTGCTCAATTTCTGAGCGAGTCGCAGATTGTAAGTTGTGATTGGTTTGAGACATTTAACACGACCAGTTTTAATTATGTCAAAACAACGAACAATAGGCTGATTGCAAACAGCGATCGACTATGGTTTAGGAGGTGTTGGGCTTGGCAATCCGGGGATACCTGGAAGCCCCGGCAGGCCGGGTATGTCTAAACCACCTTCGCCGAGGCCTTGGATGTCTTCGAGCGTTGATTTCTTAGCAGATATTAAATCTGTATTAGATAGATGGATTTGATTGTAGACTTTTTCATCGATCAAGTAGTACCACTTTTCAAATCGCTCGTTGAGTTCACGAACTCGATTCCGAGCAGCATCCAATTTATCTTGATATTCTTGAGTTTTACGTTCGTTCTCCTTTGTGATTTGAGCGCGGAGTTCTTTTAGTTGTTCCGGCGTCAATTGCACAGGTGCTAACTCGGGTTTGCCGTCGCCTTCTTTCTCCGTTGCTGCTTTCACTTCTACCGGCGCTTCTTTTACCGCCGTTGCTGCTTTCACTTCTGTCGGTGCTTTTACTTCTGCTGGTGCTGCTGCAGGTTTTTCAACGGGCTTACCTTCTTTCGCTGGGGTGGCACCTGTGGCGGCCGCGGGAGCTTCTGGTGCTGCGACCGGTTCATCTTGACAGCCTTCTTCTTGTGCTGCCGGGATCTCCGGCTTGGCAGTAGCTTCTTCGTCTTTCTTTTCAGCGGCCGCTGGGTTTGCTGGTCCTTCAGGCAATGGAGAAAGTTCAGGTTTGGGGATTATCGCTTCATCTAGTCGAGTGGTTACGAACAAGAATCGTTTAACCGTTTCATCGCCGGCGGTCTTAGTGTCGACTTCGCCAA
>Ga0302117_10000111_pt1 | contig 30236 bp, 20 predicted proteins | sample AG5_322_MG_FD_203112 | JGI IMG/M metagenome (GOLD analysis project Ga0302117, IMG submission 203112) | Marine microbial communities from Western Arctic Ocean, Canada - AG5_32.2 | ecosystem: Environmental > Aquatic > Marine > Oceanic | place: Canada: Western Arctic Ocean | collected 2017-10-01 | reverse complement strand
CTGTTCCCGTGATCGAGATTCATTTATCGAATGTTCACGCCCGCGAATCGTTCCGTCACACGTCGATGATTGCTCCAGTTTGCCGTGGGCAAATAGCCGGTTTCGGAGCCGAATCCTACCAACTAGGTCTAAACGCAGCTTTAACATTAAAGTGATTATTTGAGCGCTAAACACATGTTTTTAAGCCGAAACATCTTCGAATCAGCTCTAAATCGATCCATTTTTGATCATGGCAAACTTTTCTTGACGTTGGTTTTCTCGCTCTTTAAGATCACCTGAATTCAATTTGAATCCATAAAAGCAGTGACGTAATTCGGCCACTGTTTTTTTATTTGCGATGCAATACAGCAACCCGGTTTTCCAAACCTACAAACAAGGCCCCAAGTGGATATAAAAGAAATCAAGGCCGTACTCGATTTGTGCAAGAAGCAGGATGTCGCGGAGTTTGAGCTGGAGACGAAAGATTTTAAGATCAAGCTCAAGCGAGGCAACGAACCCTCGGGTTCCGTGAACTATCAGGAATCGGTGTCGGCTCCAGCCCCCATCGCCGCGGCGGCCACGCCGGTCGCCGCCCCAGTTCCGGCGGACACCGGGGCGGAGATCAAATCGCCCATGATCGGAACGTTCTACCGTGCGCCGTCGCCGGAGTCCGTCAATTACATCGAGGTCGGCCAGAAGGTCGACCCCGAGACCGTCGTGTGTCTCATCGAGGCGATGAAGGTGATGAACGAGATCAAGGCGGAGGTTTCCGGTGTGATCACTGAAGTCCTGGTGGAAAACGCCAAGCCGGTCGAATTCGATCAGCCGATGTTTCGAATTCAACCCCTGTGACGGCCACCGGACAACGCCGAACCCCAGTTTTTGCGACGCGGCCTAGAAACAGCATTCCGCATGTTTGAAAAAGTTCTGATAGCCAATCGCGGCGAGATCGCGGTCCGAGTCATTCGGGCGTGCAAGGAATTGAACATTCGCACTGTCGCCGTCTATTCCAAGGCGGACGCCAGCTCCATGCACGTGCAGATGGCCGACCAAGCGGTGTGCATCGGTCCTGCTCCCTCGTCCGACAGCTATCTGAGAATCGATCGCATTCTCAGCGCGGCTGAGATTACGGATGTCGATGCGATTCACCCGGGCTACGGCTTTCTGTCCGAGAACGCCCACTTCGCCGATATTTGCGAGAGCTGCAATATCCGGTTTATCGGTCCGAGTTCAGGCGCGATGAATGCGATGGAAGACAAGGCATTAAGTCGGATGCTCGCCACCAAGGCCGGCGTGCCGATCCCGCCGGGCTCAGAAGGGCTGGTCGAGGATGAGACGGTCGCCAAAGAGACGGCCAAGAAAATTGGCTACCCGGTCATGATCAAGGCCACGGCGGGAGGCGGCGGCCGTGGCATGCGCGTCGCCCATAATGACGTGTCCCTGATCAAGGGCTACCACGCGGCGCGCAGTGAGGCGGAGAAGGCCTTTGGCAATTCTGGCGTTTATATCGAGAAATTCATCGAGAACCCCCGGCACATCGAATTTCAGATTCTGGGCGACGGTCGCGGAAAGATCATTCACCTGGGCGAGCGGGATTGTTCCATTCAACGTCGCCACCAGAAGCTGATCGAGGAGACGCCATCCCCATTTTTTGAAAAACGGCCCGGCCTTCGCAAGAAAATGGGCAAAGCCGCCGTTAAGATCGCCGAACTGGCGAAATACACGAATGCCGGCACGGTGGAGTTCATCGTCGACGACAAGGGCAATTTCTACTTTCTCGAGGTCAACAAGCGCATCCAAGTCGAGCATCCTATCACGGAGGAAGTCACGGGGATCGATCTCGTGAAGTATCAGATTCTGATAGCGATGGGCGAGCAGATCCGGGAATCCCAAAGCGATTTTCTGGCGCCCAAGAAATACGCGATCGAGTGCCGCATCAATGCCGAGGATCCCTTTGGCGATTTTCGACCCAGCCCGGGAAAGATCACGATGTATTACGCGCCGGGCGGCAAGGACGTGCGCGTCGACAGCCATGCCTACGCCGGCTACACGATCCCGCCGCATTACGATTCCTTGATCAGCAAGCTGATCGTGACTGGCAAGGATCGCCGCGAGGCGATGGACCGCATGTCCCGCGCGCTGGGCGAGTACATGATCGAGGGCATCAAGACGACGATCCCATTTCAGCAGGCCATTCTTCAGGATCCCAATTTCCGCCGCGGGGTGTATTCCACGAACTTCGTGGAGAATCTGCTCGGAGGCGCCCGCCGCGAGCTGATCGAAGAGAACGCGTAGATTCGGCCAAAGGCTCGAATCGAGATCAAAAAAGGGATGTGATCCAGACGAAGGACGCAAACCGCAAAACCTTCTATTCGGGCTCCCTCTCTTTAGAACAGATTCACCGGATCGATATCCACGGCCAGGAGCACTTCGTCGGGGAGTTTCAGAGCCTGGGTCAGTTTGGAAAGTATTGCGCTGACGCGACTCATGTTTCGGGCGCGGATCATGATCTGGAATCGAAATTGTTTTTCGGCGCGGGCCAGGGGCGCCGGGGCGGGGCCCATGATCACGATGTCGTCGATGTCCGCGAGCGCCTTTTCGGCCTGTGTTTTCACCTGTTGGGCCGAAAACTCGACCTTGTCCTCATTTCGTCCGCGTAGGGTCAGCATGGCGACTCGGCTCAGCGGCGGGTATTTCAGCTGTTCGCGAAATTCCATTTCCGCGTCGTAGAAGCCTTCGTAGTCATGGCTGCGGGCGTATTGGATCGCCGCGTGAAAGGGGGTGAAGGATTGCACGAATACTTCGCCTTCGACATCGCCGCGTCCGGCGCGCCCGGCGACCTGAGTAAGCAGCTGAAAGGTTCGTTCGCCCGCGCGGAAATCCGGGATGTGCAGACTGAGGTCGGCGTGGATGATTCCGACGAGTGTGACGTTGGGGAAGTGGAGCCCCTTGGCGATCATTTGCGTGCCGATCAGGATGTCGATCTTGCCAGTGCGGAATTCGCCCAGGATTTTTCGGAAATCGTTCTTTTTGCGCAGAACGTCGGAGTCCATTCGCTGGATCTCCGCTTTGGGGAAAAGCTTCTTGAGCGTCTCCTCGACTTTTTGAGTTCCGAGGCCGGAGAAGCGGATGGAGGAGCTGCCGCACTCCGGGGCGGGGCAGACTTTGGGAGCCCGGATTGCGTGCCCGCAGGTGTGGCATCGGAGGGTCTGTTCGTCGCGGTGGTAGGTCAGTGACACGCTGCAATCGGGGCACTCGGCGACGTAGCCGCAGACCTGGCATTGCATCGAGGTCGCGTAGCCGCGCCGATTGAGAAAGAGGATCGATTGCTCTTTGCGCTCGACCCTTTGGCGGATGCCTTCCACTAGGGGGTTGGAGAAAATGGGCGGTCCCTTCTGCTTGCGGCTTTCGTAGCGCATGTCGATGACCCGCACGAGGGGCATCTTCTTGTCGTCCACGCGGGTGGGCATGTCCAACAACCGGTACTTCCCGTTCTTCGCGTTGTAGTAGCTCTCCATCGAGGGTGTGGCCGAGCCGAGCACGACGACGGCGTTTTCCATTTGGCCGCGGACGACGGCCACGTCGCGGGCGTGGTAGCGCGGAGACTCCGCCTGTTTGTAGGAATGCTCGTGTTCTTCATCGACGATGATCAATCCCAGTGGATCGACCGGCGCGAAGATGGCGGAGCGGGCGCCGATGACGATGCGCGCGCGCCCCTGGCGGATCTTGTGCCATTCGTCGTGGCGTTCGCCGGTGGAAAGGTGGCTGTGCAGCACGGCGACGAGAGTCTTGACGGAGCCCGCGCAGAATCGCGCCTTGAAGCGCTCGACGGTCTGCGGCGTGAGGGAAATCTCGGGGACGAGCACAATCGCGCCTTTGCCCTGCTCAAGCGTGTGCGCGATTGCCTGCAAATAGACCTCGGTTTTGCCGCTGCCGGTGACGCCGTGAAGGAGGAATTTGGCGGCTCGGAGAGCTGGATCAGAGGCGGACGAGGGGGGGGCGCCCTTTCCGTCAATGGCATCCAGCGCCGCGATGATTTGTTGAAGCGCGGGAGCTTGTTCGTCGTTGAGCTCAAGCTCCTGGCTGGGGAGAATTTGCTCTTCGGCGTAGGGATCGCGCTCCTGAATTTTGGATTGGATCGTGGCCAGGCCCTTATTCTCCAGTTTGCGGACGGTGTCGGCGGTCGTGCCGGCCAGTTTCAGGAGGTCGCGCAGGAGCAGCGGGCCGCGCTCTTCAATGAGAGCGAACACTTCGCGCTGTCGCTTCGTAAGTTTCGGCGCTTCGACGGGCGGGGTTGGCGAAACGCCGACGAAGAGGCTTTCCTTCCAACCCTCCTGTTCCTTGCGAACGGCCTGCGGCAGCACGCTTTTCAGGGCGATTTCGGGTGCGCAGCAATAGTATTCGCCGATCCAGCGCGCGAGTTTGAGAACTTTGGGTGTGACCAGCGACTGACTGCCGACGGTGTCCAGGATCGCGCGCAGCTTGCCGTGCGGCGAATGCTCGACCATCGCCGTCACGTAGCCCATCACGGTGCGTCTGCCGAAGGGGATTTTGACGCGGCTGCCGACCTCGATCCGATCCGCGAGTTCCTCGGGAATTCGATAGTCGAATTCTCGGCGAAGGGCGATTTCCAGGGTGACGCGCGCGATCATTTGCGGAGGGGACTGTTGGGACAGCGGGGGGAGGCGTCGAGCGGAAAATCCGACTGGCGAATTGTCGCGAAGGGGGCTATGAGAGGGGTGTGAAGTCACTTTGGCCCATCGTGATTTGCGTTCTGCTGGCGGTCGACGCGGCGGCGGTCTGGTTTTGGATGGAAAGCCGGGCCGAGCTGGCGATCGATCCACTGGTGCATGAGGCGGCGATGAAGTATCACGTGCAACCAGCGCTGATTAAAGCGGTGATCTGGAAAGAAAGCCGCTTTAATCCGGACGCGCGCGGCCTGGCCGGCGAGATTGGCTTGATGCAAATCATGGGGGACGCGGCGAGTGACTGGTCCAAGGCGGAAAACATCGTCCCTTTTCATCACGAACATCTGACCCATCCAGGCTCGAACACCATGGCCGGGACCTGGTATTTGCGAAAAGCCCTGGAGCGCTACACGGATGCGGATAACTGCCTTCCCTATGCGCTGGCCGAGTACAACGCGGGCCGGGGAAATGTCCTTCGCTGGAACAAGGGAGCCGCGGCGACCAACAGCCGCCTGTTCATCAAGCAGATCGATTTTCCCGGCACGAAGAGCTACGTGCTTTCGGTGATGACGCGTTACGCGGAGTACCTGCCCGAATACGGGATCTCGACTCGATCCCGCGTCGAGACCGCGTTGCGGGATTAATCCACGGTAATTGCCCGCATGCGGCGTTCGAGCTCTTCGCGCGCTTTCTCCCGTTCCTCCTTCGAAATGTTGCGCCCGACGCTCAGAGGCTCGCCGACTTTGATGTCGCAGCGAGTGAATGGCAGGGGAATTTGAAAGCGGTCCCAGCTGGGCATTTGGAACTTCCCGCGGATGTGGAAAGAGACGGGCAGGATGGGAATGCCGGTCACTTGCGCGAGCGACATGATTCCGTGTTGGACGTCGTAACGGGGGCCGCGCGGCCCATCGGGCGTGATGGTCAGGTCGAGGCCTTTTTCGGCTTGCGAGGTCATCTCCAGCAGGGCCTGGGCTCCACGACGGCTGGAGGAGCCGCGCACGGCAGTGATGCCAAATCGTTTAAAGATGAGGGCGAGCATGGCGCCGTCGCGGCTGGCGCTGACGAGCCCGGCCATGGCGCGTTTCATGCCGATGCGCTTCTGCCATTTCTGGTAAACGATCGCGGAGAGAAACAGGCGGTTGTGCCAGACGCAGAAAATCATCGGCCCCGGATTCTTTTCGGCGAAGAATTTTGCCGAATCGTCGAAACGGAAGCGGACGGTCCAGGACATGATTCGAACGGCCCAGCTAATCGCGAAGGCGGCAAAGCGGCCTTTCCAGTCGGCCTGTTTTGGGACGATGACGCGGGGCGCTTCGGGAGCTGTTTCGGCTTCGGCCATTATTCGAAAAGACTGACCACAGATGAACACAGATGGACACGGATGGGATGCGGGCAGCGCAACACGGAGTCGGGAACGGCAATGCTGAAGACCCTCAAATCGCCAGTGGATGTTGCAATGTTCCGTCCTAAATACCTGTGTTTATCTGTGTTCATCTGTGGTTCAAGCGCCTTGGTCTTCGATCTCGGTGTTACTTCTTGAGCGCGGCTCGCACGAGGTCCTCCACCGCGGCTTCGGAGCCGAGCATGGTGATGGCGGCCTTCACGGATTCGCCGGCTTCGGCCTGTTTAAACCCCAGCGCCATCAGCGCCATGGCGGCGTCGTTCAGCTTTTGTGCGTCCGCGCCGGCGCCGCTGGCGGGTGCGGCGCCCGTGGCGGAAACGGTTATGGTTTTGCGGATCTTGTCTTTGAGCTCCACCACGATTCTCTGAGCGGTTTTTTTCCCGATGCCGGAGATTTGTGAAAGCGACTTGTCGTCGCCCGCCGCGACAGCGGCGGAAAAGGATTCGACGCTCATGCCGCTGAGGACGTTGAGCGCGATACGCGGGCCAATGCCGCTGACGGCCCCGATCAACAGGCGGAAAAGCTCTCGTTCGCCGGCGGTCATGAAGCCGTAGAGTGTGTGGGCGTCTTCACGAACGGCGAGATGGGTGAGCAAGTGAGCGTCCTCGCCGAGCGCGGGGAGTTTGTCGAATGAGGAAAGGGGAATCAGCGCTTCGTAGCCGACGCCGTTCACATCGATGACGACGCGCGTGGGGAGGGCTTCGACGAGTTTGCCGCGGACGAAGGTGATCATACTTTTTTACGGGAAGTCAGCGGGCTGTGGGCGTTTTCCTGGGCGTGGGCCAGCGCCAGGGCGAGGGCGTCGGCCGCGTCCGGCGCCGGCAACTCCTCGAGGTTGAGCATGCGTTGCACCATGCGGGCGACAGCGTCTTTTTGAGCGGCGCCGTGACCGACGATGGCGAGCTTCATTTTGCGCGGCGCGATCTCGTAGATATCCAATCCCGCTTCGGCCGCGGCGACCAGCGCGGCGCCGCGCGCTTCGCCCATGGTCAGCGCCGTCTTGAGATTTTGGGCGAAAAACAGGCCCTCGATGACGCAGACGGTCGGCGCGAATTCCTTGATCTTGTCTCGCAGGCTTTGGGCGATGAGCGCCAGGCAACGGGATTTTTCCCAGGCGGGGGGGCATTTGATGGTTCCCTGCGCGAGTGTTTTATGGACCGGGCGTGCCAATTCGATAATGCCGAAGCCAGTTCCCCGCAGCGAAGGGTCAATGCCGAGAATGATCTGGTCGACGGTGGGTTTGGCGGCGGGCAAAGCCGTCGAGGAGGCGCGCCGTTTGCCGCTGGCGCGTTCCTGCAATTGCTTGAATTGCTTTGGCGAAATACCCATCGCGGGAGCATGCCAAAGTCGCGGGGCGCCGTCTAGGTCCGAGCGAGCGCGGCTGAATCGGAGGGCGCGGAACTGCGTCGGATTGGCTCAATAGGAACGAAACTTGTGCGCAACAGCGCAAATTATACCCGGCCTTTGCCCTTGAACTGAGCATGCGCAAACCTAATATCCGCTATTCAGTTTTGAATATGTCTTCCAACCGAAAAATGCGCCGCCCATTGAATCGCTTACCATTGGTAACGCTTCAAAGTTTTGCCGGCGTTGTATTGACAGGCGTTTTTTGCGCCGCGTCGGCAGGGGCGGCGATGGCGGATCCTTATGCGGAGCTCGTGCTGCGGGACAAGCCCGTTGCCTATTGGCGATTTGACGCGGGTTATGGCGCTATCGGGGGCAAGGGAGCCGCCGACCTTAAGGCATCGTTGGTCGGATCGGTCGCCTTCGGGACGCCGGGCCCGCGATATGAAACGTTCGCCGCCTTTGGTCCCGATAATGCGGGCGCCACCTTCGGTGAGGGCGCGGCTTACATTCGTGTCAAAGACCCGGGCGAGAAGAGTCCGCTGGACTTCGACAAGGGCGAATCGATCACGATTGAGGCCTGGGTCAATCCCGCGACCATCGGCAAGGGCAGCAATGTCTACGTGGTCGGCAAGGGCCGGACGCAATTGCCCGGGACGCTGCCGAACAATCACAATTATGCCGTGCGGTTGTGGAATCGCGACGGCCGGGGCGGGCAGATCAGCTTTTTGTTTCGGGCGAAAGGCTCGGAACGCAAGAGCGGGACGGATCATTGGCATCGCTGGACGTCGGACGCCGCGATCAAGCCCGCGTCGGGCTGGCATCACATCGTCGTCAGCTACACCTTCGGAAAGAAGGCGGATCCGGTAGCGTATATTGACGGCGCGGAAGTCAAGGGAGCCTGGGATTACGGGGGCGCCACCGAAAACGCGCCGGTGGTTGATGACGACGAGCTGTGGATCGGCTCTTCGCTGTCGGGCAGCGTGGGCAATTCCTTTCACGGTTCGATTGATGAGATCGCCATTTACCGGAAAGTCGTTTCCCGCAAAGCCATCGAGCAACGCTTTCGATTTACGCCGCCGGGATTGACGGTCGATCCCGACGAATTGCCGAAAGACGCGTTGAGAGTGGAGATCATCGAAGGCATGCCGGCTAAAAACTCGTGGAATTTTCTGCCGATGAATCCGGTGGAAACCTATGAAGAGCCGGCCTTCGCCTTTGTTCGGTCGCCCGAAAAATACAACCACCGAGGCGTTCGCATCGATCGGTCGAATCCCTATGTCATTCGCGCGTCCGGAGTGATGACGATGGCCGCAGGCGAGCGGAGGTTGATGCTGCGTTCTTTGCAGGGCGCGCGGCTTCACATCGACGGTAAGCGGGTCGCCCAGACGGCGTTCATCGCGGGGCCGACCAGCGGCCACGGCGAAGTGCCGGATGTTCCGACTGATTTGCCGTCGGGTCTGCGCTTTGCACGCACCGCGCACCACGATGAGTTCTTCACGTGGAAGTCTGACGGCAAGCCGCATGTGTTCGTGCTCGAAGCGATGGTCGGCGGGGCGAAGAAAATCAAGAGATCGATCGGCGAAATTTCGCTGAGCGTCTTGGGCGACGACAATCTCTACCGAGTGGCCGCGCCACGTGACGGTTTTCCACACAACGACGGGCAATGGGACCGGCATGTCGCGCGACAGAATCGGCGGTTGACCGACCTGGACCATCGTAATCGTGTTCGGTATGCGGCGAAGGAAACTGAGTACTGGGCGACGCGCCATGAACTTGCGCGAAAGTCTTTCGCGGAGGCTCCTGCCATTTCCGTCCCGAAATCTTCGGCGGAGCAATTCACGAACAACGAGATCGATCATTTCATCGGCGCGCGACTGGAAGCGGCCGGGATTGAGCCGGCTCCATTGATCGACGACTGGGCCTTCCTGCGTCGTCTGTCGCTCGACACGATCGGCGTGGTTCCTTCGCCGGAGCAGATTGCCGAGTTCCGGGAAGACAAGAGCAAGGAACGCCGCGCCAACGCCATACAGAGGTTTCTCGCGCATCCGGGTTGGGCCGATCATTGGGTGGCTTATTGGCAGGACGTGCTGGCCGAGAATCCCGGAATTCTGAAGCCCTCGTTGAACAATACCGGCCCGTTTCGTTGGTGGATTCACGAATCGTTCATCGACAACAAGCCGATCGACCGATTTGCCACCGAGTTGATCCTCATGGAAGGCAGCGTCTACGGCGGCGGCCCTGCCGGGTTTGGTCTGGCCACGCAGAACGACGTCCCCATGGCCGATCGCGCGCAAATAGTCTCGCGGGCCTTTTTGGCGATGAATCTTTCCTGCGCCCGCTGCCACGACGCCCCTTATCACGATTTCATGCAGAAGGATCTGTTCAGTCTGGCGGCGATGCTGAAGAAGGGGCCGCAGGAGGTGCCTGCCAGCAGCTCGATTCCCGCCGTGACCGACATTACGGTCGGGCGGCTGGTCAACGTCACCCTGAAGCCGGGTTCGAAAGTCGAGCCGGACTGGCCCTTTCACGACGTGATGAAGGGCCAATTTGCCAAGGGTGTTGTGCGTGACGGCAAGAATACGCGCGAGCAATTGGCCGCCAGCATCACCGATCCGCGGAACGAACGCTTTGCCCGCGTGATCGTGAATCGGCTTTGGAAACGCTACCTCGGCCTGGGCCTCGTCGAGCCAGTCGACGATTGGGAAACGTCCAAGCCTTCGCATCCGGCCTTGCTGGATTGGCTGGCTCGCGAATTGGCGACGCATGATTACGATCTGAAGCGCGTGGCGAGTTTGATTTTTAATTCACAAGCCTACCAGCGCCAGGCGGGGCTTCGCGATCCGGAGACGGACGAGCCCAAGGATCGTTTGTTCGCCTCGCCGCAACGCCGCCGATTGTCCGCCGAGCAGTTGGTGGATTCGCTTTACGCCGCCGTCGGTAAACCGATGCGGACTGAGGAGCTGACGTTGGACAACGATGGGCGTCGTCCTTCCAGCAGCTTTCTAAGTCTGGGATATCCGAAGCGGGCCTGGGAATTTACCACCATGTCGAATGACCGCGATCGCCCGGCGCTGTCCATGCCGCGCACGCAGGAAATCGTCGATCTGCTGTCGGCCTTTGGCTGGCGCGAGACACGGCAGAATTCGCTTAGCGAGCGCGACCATTCTTCAAACGTGCTGCAGCCCGCCGGGCTGGCGAACGGCGGCGTCGGCGCCGGGCGCGTGACACGGCTGTCCGAAGATTGCGCGGTCACGGAGATGTCCCTGCGCAAACAATCGCCGGTCAAGTTGGTCGACGCGTTATTCTTGCGCGTGCTGTCGCGGCTTCCTTCGGATGACGAACGAGCGGCCATCGTCGCGCATCTGGAGCGGGGTTATGAGAAACGCGTTGTGCCGGGCGCGAAGCCAGGTCTGAAAAAGGAGTACGATCCCGGACTGCTCCTGAGCTGGTCCAACCATCTGAATGCCCGGGCAACCGAATACAAAATGATCGTTGAGGAAAGGGCGCGGCAGGGCGATGAACCCACGGCGCGACTGGAGGCGGACTGGCGCGAACGCATGGAAGACGCGCTGTGGGCGCTGGTAAATTCGCCGGAATTTGTCTTTGCGCCCTGAGGGGCGAACGATTGAATGGGATGCTATGCAATCAAGCATGAACAGGTCGCATAAAAGTAAATTGAGTCGACGTGAGTTTCTCGCCAGGACCGGCGCTGCCGGCATGGCGGCGGGCGCCGCCGGCTCGGTGATCGCGGCGCCGAAAACGAAGCGAACGTTTCCGAAAGGAAAGGCCGAGCATTGCATCCTGCTCTGGCTGGGCGGCGGTCCCTGTCACGTCGACACTTGGGATCCCAAGCGGCTTGGCGACCCGAAGAAACGCGTTGCCGGCTCGGCGTATCCCGCGATCGACACCGCGATTCCCGGAGTGCAGGTCTGCGAGCACCTGCCGCGCGTCGCCAAGAGGCTCGATCGTTTTGCGCTGCTCCGGACCGTGCGTCACGACATTATTGACGAGCACTCCGCAGCGACCAATTTTGTCCACACGGGCCGCAAGCCGACGGGCACGATCACCTATCCGTCGATCGGATCGATCGTGTCGAACCAGCGCGGGCGGGCGGAGGAGAACATTCCCGCGTATGTCGTGGTCGGTTATCCGAGTATCATGCGGGGCTCGGGATTTCTGGGCGCGCGGGACGGCTTTGTTTATCTGACGGACACGGAGAAAGGCCCCTCCGGCCTGACGCGGCCCTCCTACATCACGACGGCGCGGCAGTCGGATCGCGAAACCCTGCTTGGCAAATTGCGAAAGAATTATCGCGACCGGCATCCCGATGACAAAGCGATCGCGGACTACGACGCCGCGCTGGGCGACAGTTTTGACCTGAGCGGCGGGGATTTCATGGACGCGTTCAAGCTCGACGCGGAAAAGGGAGGTTTACGCCAGGCTTACGGCGATGAGTTTGGCCAGCGATGCCTGCTGGCGCGAAGGCTCGTTCAGCGCGGCGTGCGGTTCATCGAGGTCTCCTTTAATCTCAATTTCATCAACGGCACGGGTTGGGACACGCATAATGACGGGCAGCTGAATCAGCACATTCTCATTCAGCAACTCGATCAGGCGGTCGCGACCTTGGTCGACGATCTCGAAAAGAATCAGTTGCTCGACAAGACGCTGATCGTGATTGCGGGGGAATTTGGCCGTCCTCCGGAGTTTGACGGCGGCGGCGGGCGCGGGCATTGGTCCAAGGCGTTTAGCGTGGCGCTGGCTGGCGGCGGGCTCAAGACCGGCCAGGCGATCGGGGTCACCGACGAGCTGGGCAAGCTGCCGCTCGAACGACCTGTCTCCGTGCCGGATCTGCATGCCACGATTCATTGCGCGTTGGGAATTCGGCCCAACCGAAATATGTACGACGGGGATCGTCCCGTGCCGATCACCGACATGGGCGAGCCAGTTCGAGAAATCTTTAGTTGAAGGAATCCGGCGAAATGTGTATCCCGCTCAACTCTTGAGTCATGACGAGGGCGTCGATCGCCGGCGCTCATGTTGAATTTATTGAAATCAGACGCAGTCAGAACACGGACCAAACTATTTATGAAAAAGACCCTCATTCTTACCCTTGCGTTGGCTCTGGGCGGCGCCTTTCAGGCGAGCGCGGCCAAAGTCGATTTTGTTAAACAAATTCAGCCGCTGCTCAAAGAGAGCTGCTACGAATGTCACGGCGCCAAGAAAAAGAAAGGCGGCCTCCGCCTCGACTCTAAGGAATTTGCCTTCGAGGAGGACTACGTCATCGCGCCGGGCAAGCCCGCCGAGAGTGAACTCTTCACGCGCATTACCCTGCCCGCCGATCACGATGACATCATGCCTTCCAAGGGCGACCCGTTGTCCAAGGACAAGATCGAGCTCTTCAAGAAGTGGATAGAGGAAGGCGCCAACTGGCCCGCGGGTCTCAAACCGGCCGTTGCTGACAAGAACGACCAGGGCCCGATGGATCGCCTGACGACGATCAAGCCCAAGCCCGCCGAGGCCACCGCGATCAAGGAGCTCGGAAAATTGGGAGTTTCCGTGCGTCCGGTCGCCAAGGACCTGCTGTGGAAGACCGCCAACCTTCGCTCACTTGACATCAAGGACGTCAAGCCCGCGCTCGCCCAGCTCAACAAGGTCGAGACCCTGACCGACCTGAACCTTGCGGCCCGCGAACTCACCGACGCCGATTTGACGAAAATCGCCTCGCTCAAGAACCTGACCCGGCTGCATCTTGAGAACAACAAGATCACCGACGCCGGCCTGACGCACATCAAGGGCATGGTGAATCTCGACTATCTCAACCTTTACGGGACTCAAATCTCCGACAAGGGGCTCGCGAATCTCAACGGCATGAAGAATCTCCGCAAAGTGTATCTCTGGCAGACCAAGGTCACCGATGGCGGACTGGCAGCCCTGAAGAAAGCGTTGCCCAACGTCGAAATCACGATGGGCTGGAAGCCCGCACCTGTGGCCGCCAAGAAGGAAGAGCCGAAGCCGGCGCCCAAGAAACCAGCCGCGAAGCCGGCGGCCAAGAAGCCGGCGGCTAAGAAGGCTGCGACAAAGAAGCCAGACGCGAAGCCAGCCAAGAAGGCTGCGCCAAAGAAGCCAGACACGCCTAAAAAGGGCGAAAAAAAGAAGAAATGAGACTCTGAGAGCTTATCCTTTTCCAGGCCCGCCTTTCAAAAGGCGGGCCTTTTTGCGTCCTGGCGGGCAGGATTCCCATATTTCGGGATGGCCTGGGGATTGCTTGAGGCGATTGTGACAAAAACACTGTCCAGACCTGCTGAATTGGCCCGTTAATACACTGAAACTCCATCCATTTATTGTTTGAGATTGTCGAAAAACCACTCTATTTTGTTAAGTCTTAGAGATATCGAATGGTGAAACACAACCGCAAAACCTGAAACACCCCACACTTTATGAAACCCTCCCAACAATACATCAACGAGCACAGCGCAAAACTGGAAGACATGTTCATGACCCGTCGGCAATTGCTGCAACGCGCGGGGATGGGGTTTGGCGCTCTGAGTCTGGCCGCTTTGGAGGGGATGGATTTTCTTCCCGGCACGACTTCGCACGCCGCCAGCAACTTGTCGCAGTTGGCGCCGAAGCAGCCGCATTTTCCCGTCAAGGCGCAGCGCGTGGTTCATATTTTCGCTCAGGGCGCCCCTTCGCACGTGGACACTTGGGATCCGAAGCCGGCCCTGAAGGCGCGGCACGGGCAGCCCCTTCCTGGAATGGGCGGAGACCGAACCGCATTGGGTTCGCCGTTTGACTTCAAGAAGACGGGACGCTCGGGACTTGAAATCAGTGAAGTGTTTCCGCAGTTGGCTAAACACGCGGACGAGATCGCGGTCATTCGTTCGATGCACACCAATATTCCGTCGCACGAAGTTGCGACGGTCATGATGAACACGGGTTCATTGCGAATCATCAAGCCGAGCCTGGGCGCCTGGGCGGTCTACGGCCTCGGTTCCGAAAACCAGAATTTGCCGGGCTTTATCTCCCTGCGTCCCGGCGGCAATCCCCCCGGCGCCTCAAAAAACTGGGCCTCGGCCTTCCTGCCGGGCGTCTATTCCGGATCGAGCATCAATACCTCGCTGCGACGCATCGAGGACATGATCGCCAACATCAAGAACCCCTACACGACGCTCGCCGAACAGCGCCGTCAGCTTGATCTGATTAATAAACTGAATTTCAAGCACAGCCAAAACCTCCAGAAGGACGCCAAGTTGGAAGCCCGGCTCGAAGCCTATGAAATGGCGTTCAAGATGCAGACCGAGGCGACCGACGCCTTTGACATCAGCAAGGAGCCGGCAAAGGTCCGTGAGAAATATGGGAATAGCGCTCAGGGCCGCCAGATGCTCATCACGCGTCGCCTGCTTGAAAAAGGCGTTCGCTTCGTGCAGGTCTGGGCCGGCGGTTGGGATCACCACAGCAATCTCGAAGCGGCCCTTCGCGGCAAGGCCACTGAGATCGACGGTCCCGCCGGAGCCTTGATTCAGGATTTGAAAGATCGAGGCATGCTCGACAGCACGCTGATCATGTGGGGCGGCGAATTTGGCCGCACCGTCACCAGCGACAACAATGGCGGCGCAGGAGCCGGACGCGACCACAACAGCAAAGCATTCTCGCATTGGTTGGCTGGCGGCGGCGTCAAGGGCGGCACGGCTTACGGAGCGACCGACGAATTCGGCGACAGCGCGGTGAAGGACAAGGTGCATATCCATGACCTGCATGCGACGGTCATGGCGCTGCTCGGCTTCGATCACGAGAAGCTGACCTACCGCTATAACGGCCGCGACTTCCGGCTCACCGACAACTTCGGCAACGTGGTCAAAGACATCATCGCCTGATCTTTTGAAAACGTGTGAATCACGGAATCAACCAACTATGAAACACCGAAAACTTCAGTGGACGATGGTCGCCGCTCTCGTTGGCGTTGGCGCGGCTCTGTCGCCTACGAATGCGGAGGCGGCTTCCGCGCGTGAAACCGCGTTCTTCGAGCAGTACGTGCGGCCCGTTTTGGCGCGCGAGTGCTATCGTTGTCACAGCGAGAAGGAGGATTCCCGAAAGGGCGGCCTCACGCTCGATACGAGAGACGGGATTCGCAAGGGCGGCGACAGCGGGCCGGCGGTGGTTCCGCGAAACCCTTCCAAGAGTCTGTTGGTCAAGGCGATCCAATATCATGACAAGGATCTCCAGATGCCGCCGAAGAACAAGAAGCTGAAGTCGGCAGATATCAATGCGTTGACACAGTGGGTCCTTCTTGGCGCGCCCTATCCGGATGGCTCCGCCCCCGCGAACACCGCCTGGACCTACAATGACCAAACCTTGGGTCACTGGGCGTTTCAACCGGTCAGAAAACCGCCAGTTCCCAACACGCTTCATAAAGACTGGGTGAAGACGCCGATCGATTCGTTCATCGCGCAGAAGCTGGAGGAGAAAAACATCGAACCGCAAAAAATGGCGGGCAAGCGAACTGTCCTGCGGCGATTGTCATTCGATCTGACCGGCCTGCCGCCCACGCTCGAAGAAATTGCGGCGTTTGAAAAAGACACCTCCGAGAGAGCCTACGAGAAGGCGGTCGATCGACTGCTGGGCTCGAAACACTTTGGTGAGCGTTGGGGCCGTCACTGGCTGGACGTTGCGCGCTATGCGGACACCAAGGGCGACGCGAATCGAAGCGAGGTTCGTCTTTATCCTTACGCCTGGGCCTACCGGGATTACGTGGTCACGGCGCTTAACGACGACAAGCCCTACGACCAATTTATTTTGGAGCAGCTGGCGGCGGACCAATTCGTTAAGGTCGGCAAGGCCAAACCCGATTCCTGGGCCGCCATGGGTTTCTTGACTCTGGGCAATCGTTTCGACGGCAACCGGGAAGAGATCTTCAACGACCGCATCGACACCATCACCAAGGGGTTGCAGGCGTTGACCGTTTCCTGCGCCCGTTGCCACGACCACAAGTTCGATCCCATTCCTCAGAGCGATTACTACGCGCTTCGGGGCATTCTAATGAGTTCTCAGGAGCTGGGAGAGGATGAATTGCCGCTGCTCGCACATACGGCGAACACCAAGTCCGCCGCTTACAAGTCGTTCGTGACGGAATACCAGAAACGGCACGGCAATCTGGAGAAATTCTACAGGGAAGACGTAAACAAATGGTTGGGCAAGATGCGAAAGCACTCACAGCCGTTCCTCGTTGCCTTGGCCAAATACCCCCGGGATCGCCGAAAGGGGAACGAGTATCTTGCCAAGTATAACACGGATCGCGAAAAAGGCGGACAGAAGTTGAGCAAGGATGACAAGCTCAACCGCGACGATATCCGCTACGGCTACGATCATTGGCGTAATGTCGTGGCCCAGGGAGGCAACGGACGTCGAGTCGGACTTCACGCGATTTTCAAGCCCTGGGTCGACTTCGTCAACTTGAGCCGAAGCGGCGTCGGGAACTTTCGCAGCAAGGCGCCGGGGATGGCTCGCAAGATCGCCGCCCGGAAAGACGCCTACAAGCGGGTAAATCCCCGTCTTGCGCACGCCTTTCGCGGAGTCGCGCCGCGCAATATCGAGGATGTCGCGAGGATTTATGGAAGCCTTTTCCGCAAGGCCGAGGATCAGATGGAGACACAAAACAAGATTCGCACCACGTCAAGCCGCCTGATGGACTCCCAGTTGGAGGCGTTTCGTGGCGTGACCTACATGGCCGGTTCCGATCTGGATCCGGTACGCGCCCGGAAGCAGAGTCCCTTCGACAAGGTGCGCCGATTTGTTTCGCGTGGAATGCAGGGGCAGGAAGTGCGCCTGAAAACGAGCATCGCGGAGCTGGAGATGACCCATCCCGGAGCGCCGGCGCGGGCGATGGTGATGAAGGACAAGGGCAAGCCCGAGAACTCGCGGCTCTTCATTCGAGGGGAAACGCGCAGTCCGGGCGAAATGGTGCCGCGCCAATACATCAAGATCGTCGACTCGAAACGTCGCCCGTATCCGGCCACGGACAGCGGTCGAGTGCGGATGGCGTTGGAAATCGCCGACAAGGACAACCCGTTGACCGCGCGAGTGATGGTCAATCGCATCTGGCAGCATCTCTTTGGCGAGGGTTTCGTGCCGACTCCCGACGATCTCGGCGTGCAGTCCGATCCGCCCAGCCATCGCGAATTGATCGATTATCTCTCGGCCGAATTCATGGAAAAGGGTTGGTCGATCAAGAAAACGATCAAACAGATCGTCATGTCCAGCGTCTATCGCCAAACCAGCGACGGCAATGCGCGCTATGCGCAGGTTGATCCTCAGAATCGACTGCTGTGGCGGCAGAACATTCGCCGGCTCGAGTTCGAACCGTTGCGCGACTCCATCCTGGCAATCGGCGGCACGCTCGACAAGACCATCGGCGGCAAGCCGTTCAACTTGAAGGACGAAAACTCTCGTCGCCGAACGATCTACGCGCGCATCGATCGCGGCTCGCTGCCCGAAGTGTTCAACCACTTTGACTTCGCGAATCCGGATATGACCTCCGGCAAGCGATACGACACGACTGTTCCGCAGCAGGCACTGTTCATGATGAACAGCCCGCTGGTGATCGAGTTGGCGAAGAAGCTCGTTAACCGGAAGGACTTCATGGCGCTCAAAGAGCCCGAGGCTCGCATCAAACTGCTCTACGAGCTGATCTTCCAGCGTTCGGCCGACGAACAGGACATTGAGATGGGCATAAGTTTCATCGGTGATTCCCCCGCGGATCTTTACAAGTCTGACACGGTCAAGGTCGCCTTCAAGCCGGGCCAAAAGGGCAAGGGCCGAAAGGCCGGGAACAGCCGCGATCAGAAGCGCGCTCCTTTGGGCGCCTGGGAGAAATTCGCGCACGCTTTACTTCAGACGAACGAAGCCTCGTTCATCAACTGATTTCGCCTTGAGCGATCCACGGGCCTGGCGGCGCTGTTCGCCAGGCCCTTTTTTGTTTCACCGTAGCCAGCGATGAACATTCTGATCAGCGGATCCACCGGGCTTGTGGGAACGGCCCTTTGTGCAACGCTCGCGTCGGAGGGGCATCGTGTGATTCGGCTGGTTCGTGGGCGGAGCGAAATCGGGCCGAATGCCGTCGCGTGGGATCCGGTAACCGGACAAATAGACACGGAGAAGTTTGGCGATATCAACGCTGTCATTCACCTGGCGGGAGAAGGTGTCGGCAACGGCCGCTGGACCGCGGCTAAGAAGAGGAGAATTCTTGAGAGCCGGCGGCTGGGAACGCGTCTCCTGGCTGAAATGACCGCCCAAATGAACCCGCGTCCGGCCGCGTTCTTGAGTGCTTCGGCGATCGGGCGTTACGGCTCTTGCGGTGACGAGATTCTCACCGAAAAATCGTCTTCCGGATCGGATTTCCTCGCGGATGTTTGTGCGGAATGGGAGTCAGCGACGCAGCCCGCGTCCGACGCGGGGATTCGAGTGGCTTTGCTGCGAATCGGCGTCGTGCTAAGTCCTGACGGCGGCGCGCTCGGCAAGATGCTATTTCCATTCAAACTCGGACTTGGCGGCCCCATTGGCGGCGGTCGGCAATGGATGAGCTGGATCGGGCTCGACGACACGGTGGGCGCGATCTGTCATGCGTTGACAGAAACTCGAGTCAAAGGCGCGGTCAACCTCGTCGCCCCTAATCCCGTGACCAACCGCGAGTTCGCGCAAGCGCTCGGCCGAGCGCTTGGCCGCCCCGCGATTCTGCCGATACCGGGGTTTATCATCGGGCTGATCTTTGGCGAGATGGGAATCGCGACGGCGCTGAGCAGCGCGAGAGTGTCGCCGGAAGTTCTTGAGCAAACCGGCTACCAGTTTCTTTACCCCCGATTGGACGAGGCCCTGGCGGAGCTCCTGAGAAAATAGGCGTTAGTCCGCGACCGCTGAAAGTTCCACGCATGCGGCTTGAAGCCGACCCGGGGCAGCGACTAGAGTCGGACTATGTCGCCTCAAAGCGTCAATCGTTTCACACTCGGGTGGATGGCTTGCGGGATTAGATTTTCCCGCTGCGGTCGGAGTGTCGCAGTCTGCGCGATGCTGTTGGCATTGAGCGTTCCTGGAAGCGCCGCCGAGGACGAGCCGACGCCCGCGTCGCCCGGAGAGCATTGGTCGTTTCAGCCAGTTCGACGGCCCGCTATTCCTCGGGTTGAAGATCAAGACTGGTCCCGCAATCCGATTGATCGATTTGTTCTTTCAAAATTGGAGGAACGGGATTGGCGGCCTTCCGCTTCAGTAACGCCGCGGGCTCTGTTTCGACGGACCTATCTCGACCTTGTCGGAATCCCGCCATCGTTGGAGGAACAGAAAGCCTTCCTGGAGATGCCAAGCGCCGAGAATCTGGATCGAGTCGTTGACGAATTGTTGTCCCGGCCTGGGTATGGCGAGCGTTGGGCGCGGCATTGGCTTGACCTCGTGCGCTACGCGGAATCCAACGGCTACGAACGCGACGCGATCAAGCCTTTCGTCTGGCGTTATCGCGACTACGTGATCGGCGCGTTGAATGCGGACAAGCCGTACGATCGCTTCTTGATCGAGCAACTGGCGGGCGACGAATTGGATGACGCCACGGCCGAAACCACGATCGCGACCGGCTACTACCGCCTGGGGCATTGGGATGACGAACCGGCGGATCCGTTGACCGATCGCTACGATCAGCTCGACGACATTGTCAACACCACTTCGCAGTCTCTGCTCGGCTTGACGCTCGCCTGCGCCCGATGCCACGACCACAAGTTCGACCCATTGACCGCCGAAGATTACTACAGCCTGCTGGCGGTGTTCGATCCATTGGAACGCCCTCGCGCGGGGCGAAAGGAGCTTTCGTTGCCCGCCGGATCGCGGGTGGAATTGGAGACTCTCGCGCAGCGTGACCGGAAGATTTACGAACTACAAAACGCGGCGGCGTCACTGAGGGCCGCTTCATTGAACAAGTTCCTGGAATCGGGAGAAACCGGCCTGTCCGCCGGCGTAACAACCGCGTTCAAGGCCAAGCCGGCAAAGCGTGACGCGAAGCAACAGAAGCTGGTCGCGGCAAATCAAGCCAAACTGGAAAAGGCTCATGCCGGTTGGGCGCCCAGGGAATTTCATCGTGAGGTTTCCAGCATTGCCGATCAGATTGAGAAATTGCGCAGGGCGACGCCGGATTTGCCGCAGGCCTATGTCTTTCGTGAAAAATCACCCAAACCGCCCGTCACGCGGCTGCTGATTCGCGGCCAGGCGACGCGGCCAGGCAAGCGCGTGGAACCGGCGGCCCCGTCGATTCTCGTTCGCGAACAACCGTCATTTCCCGCTCCGGGCGCCTACACGACGCGGCGCCGACTGGGGCTGGCCCGGTGGATCGCAAACGATGAAAATCCGCTGACCGCGCGGGTCATGGTCAATCACGTCTGGCGTTTGCATTTCGGCGATGGTCTGGTTCGGACGGCCGGAGACTTTGGCGTGATGGGCGAGCCGCCGAGTCATCCGGAACTGCTCGACTGGCTCGCGCATTGGTTCATGCACGATGCCGATTGGTCTTTGAAGAAACTGCATCGACTGATCCTCACGAGCGCGGCCTGGAGAATGAGTCGCGAGACGAACGACGCCTACGCGGCGGTCGACCCGCGGAACCGGCTGCTTTGGCGAGCCTCGTATCGCCGCCTCGAAGTCGAGGCGATTCGGGATTCCATGCTGGCGGTCAGCGGGCAATTGAGCGCCCGGATGTTTGGACCGTCCATGTATCCTTCGGTGCCCCCTCAGGCGCTTGAAGGGCATAGCGATCCGGGAAAGATCTGGAAGCCATTTGATGAGGAAGACGCGTCGCGTCGCACTATCTACGCCTTCATCAAGCGTTCGATGGTCGTGCCGATGCTGGAAGTTCTGGATCTGTGCGACACCACGGCTCCGTCGGCCGGGCGGTCAGTGACGACCGTCGCCCCGCAGGCGCTCACGCTTTACAACGGCGACTTTGTCAATCGGCAGGCGCGACATCTTGCGTCGCGACTGAGACGTGAAGTCGGCGCCGATCCGGCGGCTCAGATTGAGCGCGCCTACGAGTTGACGCTGTGTCGAAAGCCGACGTCCAGTGAGTTGACGGCCATGATGGGTTTTCTGCGAAGCGAGGCGAAGGCATTGAAGGATGAACGCGTGCCCGGCTCGGATCGGGGGAATACGGCCCTCGCCCTGGAGCAGCTCTGCCGCGTGGTTCTGAATTTGAACGAATTTGTTTATCCGGAATGAGCCGATCCATGAGCGAGTCGAACCCACGATTTCGAAGGAACGTCACACCGTGCGGGCGGACGCAACGCGAGTTTCTCTGGGAAGTCGGCGGCGGCTTCGCGGGTCTGGCCTTGCTCGATCTCCTGGCGTCTGATGGACTGACCGCTCCCGCAGCCGGCGCGGCGGGTTATGATCCGGCGACGAATCCTCTCGCGGCGCGGTCGCCGCATTTTCCCGCGCGCGCCAAACGGGTCGTCTTTTTGTTTATGAATGGAGGTCCGAGTCAGGTGGACACCTTCGATCCCAAACCGGAATTGGAACGAAGCCACGGAAAATCCTATTCGGGCGAAGCAAAGGTCGGGTCGAACGGCCGGCCCATCGGCCACCTGATGAAGTCGTCCTTTCCATTCAAAAATCACGGCCAAAGCGGATTGCCGATCAGCAGTCTGTTTCCGCACACGGCCCGGCATGCGGACGACATCTGCGTGCTGCGCTCGATGCACACCGACACGGCGGCGCACGCTTCGGGCTGTTTGCAGATGAACAGTGGAAGCGTGCTGATCGGCAAGCCCTGCCTGGGATCGTGGCTTAGCTACGGCCTCGGCAGCATGAATCAAAACCTGCCGAATTTCGTGGTCATGACCGACCCGCGCGGCGGTCCGATCGGCAGCGCCTCTAACTGGAGCCGTGGCTTTATGCCGGCCGCCTATCAGGGCACGCTTTTTCGCAGTAAAGGGAGTCCCTTGCTCGATCTGGCGACGCCGGCGGGAATTAGCGCGCGGACTCAGCGAAGCGGTTTGGATCTGCTTAAGAAACTGAATGAGGAGCATGCTCGTTCGCGTCCCGGTGAACCGGAATTGGCCGCGCGAATTGAGTCGTACGAGCTGGCCTATCGGATGCAAACCGCCGCCGCGCAAGCCGTCGATATCGAACGCGAGGATGTCGCGACGCGTGAGATGTACGGGTTGAACAAAAAGCTCACGGCGGACTTCGGCCGCAAGTGTCTGATCACGCGAAGGCTGCTGGAACAAGGCGTGAGATTCATTCAGCTCTACTCCGGCGGCGGGCACATCGAGGACACCTGGGACGGGCACAATAATTGCATTTCCAATCACACTCTGCATGCCGGCGAAACCGATCAGCCAATCGGCGCCTTGATCGCCGATCTGAAACGGACCGGGCTCTGGGACGAGACGCTGATTGTCTGGGGCGGCGAATTCGGACGCACGCCGACGAGTGAAGGCGTCGACAAGCCGGGCCGCGATCACAACTGGCATGGCTTCAGTATGTGGCTGGCTGGCGCGGGCGTGAAGGGGGGGCAAGCGGTCGGCGCCACCGACGAATTGGGCTTCAAGGCGGTGGATGAACGGCATCACGTTTCGGATTTGCATGCGACGATCCTCCATCTGATGGGGCTCGATCATCGCGCGTTGACCTATTTTCATCAGGGCCTGGATCAGCGGTTGACCGGCGTGGTCGAGCGCCACGTGATTGATAAGGCGTTGGCCTGACGGCTCGATGCGCCGAAGAATGTGAGCATGAATTTTATGAACAGAATAAAAGCATCACTTATCACTGTGTGTCTCTGGGCGCTGGCCTGGTCCGCATTGGGGCAGGGCGGCGCCTCTGATCGAGCCGCTGTGGCAAAGCGAATCGGCGCGGAGTATCCGTCGTTGTTCTCCTTGTACAAGTATCTTCATGCGCATCCGGAGTTGTCCTTCATGGAGAAAAACACTGCGGACCGAATTGCTGCGGAACTGCGCGACGCCGGCCTGAAGGTGACGCAGCATGTCGGCGGGCATGGCGTCGTCGGCGTGTTGAAGAATGGCGCCGGCCCGACGGTCCTGGTGCGATGCGATCTGGACGGCCTGCCGGTGAAGGAAAACACCGGGCTTCCTTTTGCTAGCAAGCACCGGATGAAAGATGAGCAGGGGAACGAAGTCTTCACGATGCACGCCTGTGGCCATGACATCCACATGACCTCATTCGTGGGAACGGCGCGGGTCCTGGCGGGCATGAAGGAACGATGGAAGGGAACGTTGGTGATGATTGGCCAGCCGGCTGAGGAGCGTGGCGGCGGGGCCAAGGCGATGCTGGCGGACAAGCTGTTCGAGCGATTTCCATTGCCGGATTATTGCGTGGCGCTGCATGTGAGTTCGGCGATGCCCGCAGGCATGGTCGGCTATGCCGAGGGTTACGCGCTGGCCAACGTGGATTCCGTGGACATCAAGATTTTTGGAGTCGGCGGGCATGGCGCCTATCCGCAGGCCACAAAGGACCCGGTCATGCTTGCGGCTCAGACGATCGTGGCGTTGCAGACAATCGTCAGCCGCGAGATCGCACCGATCGAACCGGCGGTGGTTACGGTGGGTTCGATCCATGGAGGCACGAAGCACAACGTGATCCCCGAAGAAGTGGATCTTCAGCTGACGGTGCGGTCGTATTCTGACGAGACTCGAAATAAACTGTTGAACGCCATCAAACGCATTGCGCGTGGCCAGGCGATTTCAGCCGGGCTGCCAGAGGACAAGATGCCGATTGTCACCGTGAAGGACGAATACACGCCCTCGACCTACAATGACCCGACGCTGACTCGCCGGCTGGTTAAGACCTTCGGCGAATGGCTGGGCGAGGGAAACGCCGTGAAGCGGCAGCCGGTGATGGGCGGCGAGGATTTTGGCCGCTATGGCCGCACGAAGCACAAGGTTCCCATCTTCATGTTCTGGCTGGGCGCGGTGAGTCCGGAGTCAGTGAAGCGGAGCATTGCGACGGGCGGGACACTGCCTTCGCTGCATTCGTCGATCTTTGCCCCGGAAGCTGAGCCGACGATCAAGACCGGCGTGACGGCGATGAGCGCGGCGGTGTTGGAATTGATGGGCAATTGAAGGCGGCGCTGGAGTCGCGCTCTTTCTCGATTTACGGATCGACGATCTCGATCAACGCCTTCCAAAGCTTCTCGCCGCTGTAGCTGTTGGTCATGATGACGATGCCGGCCTTGCGATCGGGATAGAAGCGGCAGTGGCAGCGAAAACCTGAGCCGTTGGATCCGCCGTGGGAAACGCGCATGCCGGAATCGGTCTTGTGGATCTGCCAAGCGAGCCCTCGCCAGCCATCGTGGCGTCCCGTGGCTTTCACTTCGGGTTTCAACATGGCTTCAATCATCTCCGCCGAAAGTGAATGCGGCGCGGATCGATCGGTTTTCATCATTTCGATGAGAAAGTGCGCGTAGTCTGAGGGGGTCGTGTAGAGCGTGAAGGCTGCGTTGCCTTTGGGATAGAATTTGCGGTCAGTCTTGAACTGGCCGTCGTGGTCGTGGCCGCCGGAGTAATCCTGTTTGCGTTTCTCGTCGAACTCATAGGAGCTGGCCGTCATCCCGATGTCCGCCAACAGGACGCGTTGCATGAATTTGGTGAGCGGCTCGCTGGTGAGGCGCTCGACGACGCGCTGAAGGTAAAGAAAGCCTTCGCCCGAGTATCCGTATTCCGTGCCGGGCTTGAATTTGACGGGCAGCGGGCCGCCCATTCTCCAACCGTTCTTGCGCCAGTTCGGAAACCCGGTCGTGTGAGTGAGGACCATGCGCGCGGTGATGAGTTTGTGGTTCGGCTCATCGTCGAGGTAGGGTTTGCTGAGGTATTCGACAAGGGGGCGGTCGGGATCGAGTTTGTTCTGTTCGACGAGTTTGAGGACGGCGTAGGCGAAGAGGGGCTTGCTCATGGAGGCGGCCTCGAACAGTGTCCGCTCATCGATTTTTTCCTCGGCGTCGGCGCGTTTGACGCCCCAGGTTCCGGTCCACGCGATCCGGTTGTTTTCCACGATGGCAATGGAAACGCCGGGAACGTGGAGTTTCTCCATCAAGGCTGGTGTTTGAGCTTCGATGGCGGCCTTGTCGAAGCCGGGAGCGGCGATGGCGCTGGATAGGATTGTCGGGAAGAGAGCCAGGGCGGCGAAGCGACGGAAAGCTGAGGCTGCGCTGCGCGGAAGTAGGATCATGCCACGAAAGATCACGAGAAAATTCAGAAGAGGCAAAGCAATTTGTGGGCTGCGAGCGGGGTTGGGCGTGATTGGAAACCGGCGGCGACGGCGATGGGCGCCAGAGGATAACTTGAGCGAACCCACCCCGATTTCACCCCTTAGATCCTCCTTCGTCGGCGGGGTGAGTTCGCCTGAGCTTGCCGTTGACTTTGAATCTATCCGGCACGCACTTCCGATCGCGCTTTTCCGATTCTCTCTGGAGGGCGTTTGTTGAATCAGGGGATCGTCCTCCGTCTCCGTAGGCAATTGGTGCGCGATGAGCGGGCGAGCGGGATAAATTTCCGTGTAGAAAGCGGCGCGTGGCGGCTCTGAGTGGTGTTGCTTTGACATGCAAGATTCCGACCCACATACTGAGATTCGTCAGTCCCGGCCTTGCGGAGGCTGGCTTGGCCGGGCCGAGGCGCTGGCGCATGAAACAGTCGAGCCCAGAATGCATTTCACGGATCCGGTATGAGTTCCTCCGAAAACGTTCCCAACAGTCACAATCTCGCTTTTGCGGAGGGATTGTACGCTGAATATCTCCGGGATCGCGCCTCCGTTCCGGCGCAGTGGCGCCAGCTCTTTGATGATCAGGCCAACGGCGACGGCCCGGACGAGGGCGGTGGTTTGGGCCCTTCGTTTCGCCCCGCGAGCCTCTTCAACCCTCCGGCCGCCAGCAACGGCAATGGAGCCGGCTCGAGCAACTGGGCCGGCGCGATCGACGGCGATGAGGCGGCGAAGGTCGCGCTGCTGCACGATCGGTTGAATCAACTGATCCGCAATTACCGGCTGCGGGGTCATCGGATCGCGAAGATCGATCCGCTCGGCCTGCCGCGTATGACGCCGCGCGAGCTGGAGATAGAGTATTTCAAGTTCAGTGAGGATGACCATCTGCGACGAGTCACTTGCGAGTCGTTGCAATGCGGCGGGGAAAAGACCATCGAGGAGATACTCACTCACCTGCGCAACACCTATTGCCGATCGATCGGGGTGCAATACATGCACATTGGCGACATCCAGGTGCGGCGATGGCTGCAACGCCGGATGGAGGGTACGGAGAATCGCCTCGACCTGGGCCGGGTCGAGCAGAAGCGCATCTTGAAGCGCCTGGTCGACGCGGTGACCTTCGAGGAATTCCTGCACAAGAAATTTGTGGGCGCGAAGAGCTTTTCGCTCGATGGCTGTGAGAGCCTGATCCCGTTGCTGGATCTGGCGATCGAGTACGCCGGCGATCAGGGCACGAAGGAGATAGTGCTGGGCATGGCGCATCGCGGCCGCCTGAACGTGCTGGCCAATATCATGGGCAAGAGTCCGCGGGAGATTTTCCGGGAGTTTGCCGATCAGGATCCCGATCTGTACGAGGGCCGCGGCGACGTGAAGTATCATTTGGGCTACAGCCACGATTGGACGACGCAGGCGGGTTCGGATGTGCATCTCTCGCTCTGTTTCAATCCGAGCCATCTGGAATTCGTCAACCCCGTCGCGATGGGGAGGGTGCGGGCGAAACAGGATCGCGCGGACGACAGTTTTCAGGAGCTTTGCCTGTGTCTGCTGATTCATGGCGACGCCGCCTTTGCCGGGGAGGGGATTCTCCAGGAGACGCTGAACATGAGCCAGTTGCCCGGTTACGCGATCGGCGGAACGCTGCATGTGGTCGTCAACAATCAGATTGGCTTCACCACCTCGCCCAAGGAAAGTCGGTCCTGCATCTACGCGACGGATGTGGCAAAGATGCTGCAAATTCCGATTTTTCATGTAAACGGCGAGGATCCGGAGGCGGTGGCGCAGACGGTTCGTCTGGCAATGGATTTCCGAAAGGCGTTCAAGCGCGACGTCGTCATCGATATGTATGGCTACCGGCGGTTAGGGCACAACGAGACCGATGAGCCGACCTTTACCCAGCCCGTGCTTTACCGCGCGATTCGCGAACGCAAGACAGTGTTGGCAGGCTATCTGGATCACCTGCTGAAACTCGAGGGCATCACGCGCGAGGAGGCGGATCAGTTGACCGGCGAGCGGCGCGACAAATTGGAGGAACATTTGGCGGAGGCCCGCAGCGAGGGTTACCAACGGCCGCAGGAGAAATCTCGGGGGATCTGGTCGCGCAGCGATTTTGAAGGCGGCGCCGATTTGGGCGAGGAAGAGACCGGTGTCGCGAAGGACGTGTTGTCGACGACATTGGGCGCCTTGACGCGATGGCCGGAAGGATTTACGCCGCATCCGAAACTGGTGAAACTGCTGGAGACGCGCCGCGAGATGGCGGAGGGAAAGAAGCCTCTGGACTGGGCTGCCGCCGAAGCGCTCGCCTTCGCGACCTGCGCGTTGGGCGGCTATCGCGTGCGGCTATCGGGCCAGGATAGTCGGCGCGGCACATTCAGCCACCGGCACGCGGTGCTCTACGATTACGAAGACGGCCTGACGTATTTTCCTTTGGCGGAGTTGTCGCCGGATCAGGCCCCGGTGGAGATTTACAACAGCCCGCTAAGTGAAACGGGCGTGTTGGGATTCGACTACGGCTACAGCCTTGAGTACCCGGACGGATTGATTATCTGGGAAGCGCAGTTCGGAGACTTTGCCAATGTCGCTCAGGTGATTTTCGATCAGTTTATTTCGAGCGCGGAGGACAAGTGGAATCGGCTGTCGGGACTGGTCACGCTTTTGCCGCACGGTTTTGAGGGAATGGGCCCGGAGCATTCCAGCGCGCGGCTCGAGCGCTATCTCGATCTTGCCGCCGAGGATAATATGCGCATCTGCAATCCGACGACTCCGGCGCAATACTTTCACATGCTTCGACGCCAGGTCACGAGCCGGGTTCGCAAGCCGCTGATCGTGATGTCGCCGAAGAGTCTGCTGCGACATCCGAAAGTCGTCGCGTCGCTGGAGGAGCTGGAGAAAGGCAAGTTCGAGCGCCTGTTGCCGGATACGCGGAAGCTGGAGAAGAAGAATGTCCGGCGCGTGGTGATGTGCTCGGGCAAGATCTACTATGAGTTGGAGAAGCTGCGCGAGGATATGAAGGTCGACGATGTCGCGCTCCTGCGACTCGAGCAGCTTTATCCGCTCAAGGACCAGACCTTGATCGCGGCGCTGACCGATTATCCGGCCGGTATTCCCGTCGTGTGGACGCAGGAGGAGCCGGAGAATATGGGCGCGTGGCGTTATCTGCGCGCGCGCTTCGGTCTCGATCTTTTTGGCGAACATCCGTTGATTTGCGTGAGCCGGCCTGAGTCGGCGAGCCCTGCGACCGGATCGGCCAACAGTCATAAACGTGAACAAAAACGCGTCTTGGAAGCCGCGTTCGGACTTGGGTGAGATCCCGGTCACAACCAGAGAATTAGGAACATAGGTATGTCGATTGAACTAAAAGTGCCGCCGGTCGGGGAGTCGATCAACGAGGTGGAAATCGGAGAGTGGCTCAAGAAGGAAGGCGCCGCAGTCGGCAAGGACGAGCCGGTGGCGATGCTGGAATCCGAGAAGGCGTCGATCGAATTGCTCGCGCCCGAAGACGGCGTTCTGGGCAAGGTCCTCAAGGCGACGGGCGAGATTGCGGCCGTCGGCGATGTGGTCGCGCTGTTGGAAACGGGCGGCGCGGCCGGGGCCGGGAAACCGGCGGAGGCCGCTCCAGTTGCAGCTCGGGTTGAGAAGGCAGCCGAATCCGGCGATGGGGCGATTGTCGTCATGCCGGCGGCGGAGCGGGCATTGGCCGACGCAGGATTGAAAGCGGGAGACGTTCAGGCGACCGGTCCGGGCGGCCGATTGCTGAAGGAAGATGTGTTGCGTCATACGGATTCGTCCAAGGATGACAAGCCGGCAACAAAGCCCGCGACGACGACTCCCGCTGCGGTTGCGTCGCCCGCCGCTCCGGTCGGCGAGCGGCAGGAAGAGACCGTGCGGATGAGCCCGCTGCGGCGCACGATCGCGCGTCGATTGGTCGAGGCGCAGCAATCGATGGCGATGCTGACGACCTTCAACGAGGTCGATATGACCGAGGTAATGGCGCTGCGCAAGGCGCACCAGGAGGCGTTCATTGAGAAGCACGGCCTGAAAGTCGGCTTCATGTCATTCTTCGTGAAGGCAGTGGTGGAAGCGTTGAAGAGCGGACCGGAACTCAACGCTGAGATTCGCGACGACAGCATTGTCTACCGGAACTATTTTGATATTGGCGTGGCGATCGGCGGAGGCAAGGGGCTGGTCGTGCCAGTGCTGCGCAACGCCGAACGCATGGGGTTTGCCGATGTGGAACGATCGATTGGCGATTTCGCGAAGCGGGCGCAATCAAACAAGTTACTGCCCGACGAGCTGACGGGCGGGACTTTTACGATCAGCAATGGCGGCGTCTACGGCTCGTTGCTTTCGACGCCGATCGTGAATCCGCCTCAGTGCGGCGTGCTCGGCATGCACACCATCCAGCAACGTCCGGTGGCGATCGATGGCGAGGTGGTGATTCGCCCGATGATGTACCTGGCGTTGAGCTACGATCACCGGGTTGTCGACGGCAAGGGCGCGGTGACTTTCCTGAAGCACGTGAAGGAATTGATCGAATCGCCCGCGCGGATGTTGCTGGAGGTTTGATGCTTCGGCGGGCTGGGACA
>Ga0302117_10000107_pt1 | contig 30360 bp, 17 predicted proteins | sample AG5_322_MG_FD_203112 | JGI IMG/M metagenome (GOLD analysis project Ga0302117, IMG submission 203112) | Marine microbial communities from Western Arctic Ocean, Canada - AG5_32.2 | ecosystem: Environmental > Aquatic > Marine > Oceanic | place: Canada: Western Arctic Ocean | collected 2017-10-01 | reverse complement strand
CACGTTTGGTATTGACTCAAATGAAATCACCTATGTAGAGAATCCTTGGTGTGGTGGAGGAAATGCAGGTTCAGCAGTTGAGGTAATCGTAGGTGGATTGGAATTGGCAACTTTAGTTTTCATGAATCTTGAAGAGGATCCTGACGGGAAATATGAATTAAAGGGCGATAGATATTCCGAAATGCCATTGCAAATTATCGATACTGGTTACGGGTTGGAACGTTTTTGTTGGGCAGCAGCAGGAACTCCTACAATCTACGAAGCGATTTATCCGGTTACAGTCACATGGTTGAAGCAGTTATCTGGTTTTGATACGATATCATCAAAATGGCCGCAACTTAACTTGGACAAATTCTTGGGAGAACTAAGTCGCCTAAATGGAATAATGAATATTGAGCCGGGAGTAGATGCAAATGAATTGCAAGCGACTTTGATTCGCCGCCTTGGTGAAAGAGGAGTTGATATCAGTACTGAACAATTCGGCGCAATTACCGAACCATTAGCGCGAATCTATGCTATCTCTGACCATCTACATGCACTTTGTAATATGTTAGGAGATGGTCTTGTTCCATCAAATGCGAAAGCCGGTTATTTGGCAAGAATGCTAGCGAGAAAGACACTGAGAATGCGCGATGACCTTGGCTTGAAAGTTAGTCTTGCAGAATTAGCCACTCATCACATCGAAGTCAATTTAGGTGGTGAAAAGATGAAACAAACATCCGATGGTTTATTGAAAATATTGACCTTAGAAGAAGAAAGGTATGTTGAAATGCTTAGAAAAGGTCAAAATGTGATTCAGACGCAACTTGCTAAGGTTCCTCAAGATGCTAACGAGATTCCTGATGAAGTCCTTTTCAATCTAAATGATTCACATGGATTAACGCCGGATATGGCGGTTTCACTTGCAATAGCTGCTGGTTGGAATAATGTCACACTACGGACTGGTTTTTCTGCAGAAATGGCTGACCGGCACGCTAAAATCGCCAAGGCTGCAGCTAAAGAGATTACTGTAAAGCCAATTATTGAATCAATACCAACATTGCCGAATACAGTGGCTCTATATTATGAGGATGTACAACAAAGTGAATTTGATGCAAGTGTACTGGCTTGTATGCCGTTAATTGGCAAAGATATACCACCTAATGCTACTCACGGGATTGTGTTAGGAAAAACATGTTTCTATCCTGAAGGTGGTGGCCAAGAAGGAGATCACGGAACACTATCTACTGACTCGTCAAATAGAACAGTATTGGATACAAGAAAGGTCGGTAATTTGGTAATTCATCTTACCGATGGTGCATTTGAACCTGGTGATTTAGTACACGGGTCACTTGATTGGAATAGGAGAAAGCAATTGATGGATCACCATACTGCAGTTCATATTATAGGAGGGGCAGCGAGAAGAATTCTGGGCCCCCATATCTATCAAGCCGGAGCCAATAAATCAATAGATTCTGCCAGATTAGATATCACTCATTTCCGCCGTTTAAGCAGAGATGATTTAGATGCGATTGAGGGATTAGCAAATGAAGTTCTAGGTCAGGTACATAGAACGGAAAAAACTACACTAAACCGCAAGGATGCAGATCGTAAATACGGATTTGACCTTTACCAAGGAGGAGCACCTAAAGGTAATGAAATTAGAATTTTAAGAATCTCTGACCACGATATTCAAGCATGTGGTGGAACTCATCACGATGAGCCTGGGAGAATCGGTTCTATTCGAATTATTCGCTCTGCTGCAGTTCAGGATGGAGTTGAGAGATTACATATTGTTGCAGGTCAAGCAGCATTGAATTTTGCTAGAGAGCAAGATGAATTATTAAGACAGGCTAGCGAAATATTCACTGTGAGTAGTCAAGATTTACCTCAGGCAGCACAACGGTTTTTCAACGAATGGAAAGACCAAAGAAAGAGGATTGAGCAATTAGAGGCGGAAATTGTACGTCTGCGTACAAGTGGCGGTGGTGAAACAACATCTGAAATTGATGGTGTTAGAGTCGTTATCATGGAGGCTGATGGAGATCTCAAAAAGATGACTAAAATGTTGAGAGAATTGACATTAGATTCATCCACGCCAACCTTGGCAGTACTCGGTTCAAGAGTTGGCGGAGGAAAACTGATGGTTGCAGTAACCGATAATACAATTGCCAGTGAGAAATATAATGCAGTTGAAATCTTGAAAGAAATTGCTGGGCATATCAATGGTGGTGGTGGCGGTCGCCCTACTATGGCTCAAGGCGGTGGAACAAATCCAGAAGGTCTGGATAGTGCTTTACAAGCGGCTAGAGATTTCATCGCCAATTGATTAGATTAGCGATTCTAATGCTGCAACATCGAAATGTGATACTGCCTTTGATGCGGCTTCAGCAGGATAAAACCATGCGGCTTCAGAAATTTCTTCTGTCTGTAATTTTAATTCAGAAAGATTACCATCCCATTGTGAGCGATAGGTGAAAGAAACAAATGATATTCCTCTCGATGAAAATATTTGTTGGGTAATTATTGGTCTATCACTTTGTAGAACGATTTCAAGTCCTAATTCCTCTAAAGTTTCACGAACGCATCCTACTTGTGGATGCTCATCGTGATCCATATACCCGCCAGGTAAAGTCCAACTTCCTCTAAAATGTCCACGCTCAACTTTACCCATCAATACTTGGCCGTTTGAATTTGTGATCATAACTTTCGATACCAATCTGTGAAGTGAGCGATATATCGCTTCTCTTGCGATTGGATGAACCGAGTTATCGGCTATAATATCATCTTTCAGTGCCCAATGCCCAGGCCATTCAATCTTTGGATAACCCTTCAGTACAGCAATAGAATTTCCCAAGAAATGTATGTTAGTTGTGCGCTTTTTATCCCATTCAATTCCCATCGCTTTGATTTCTTGCTGAGTTGGAAGTCGTAATGATGGGACAGTTTCCATTCTACCTTGGACTGGCAATTGTGGACCTTGTCCTTGCTCATTGACCAGCAATACTTGCCCGTCATGCTCTAGATGAACGACTGTATCTGGGTGGCTCATAATTATCTCCACGCTAGACAAAGTGTTTGAATCACTCGGCTTCAGAACTCTCACCCAAACGGTGTTGTGAATAGTCATTTTCATCATTATATGTGGCTTCTTGGAGGTAAGATTCTGGTATTTCTTTTTTGACCTTTGCGCCCAATCTCTTCATTTCATCTGTTCGTTTCACAACGTTTCCTCTTCCTTCAACCAGTTGGCTATGTGAGTGTTCAAATTCTTCAGTGGCCTGCCTAATTCGAGTTCCCAAGTTTTCAAAAGATTTCAAAAACAATGCAATTTGATCGTGTAATCCACCTGCAGATTCAATTAATTTAGTCTGATTCTTAGTCATCTGCTCACGCTTCCATAAATCTTGAATTAGCATTAAGGCAGTCATAATTGTTGCACCTGTTACTACCTTTACTTTGACATTACCAGTCAGGTCATTGTATAGTTCTGGGCTCATTCTCATCGCTGCTCCATAAGCACTTTCTAAAGGTACAAACATTAATACAAAATCAGGAGAGTTCACACTATCCATCTGGGCATAATTTTTTTCTGATAAAGTCTTAGCATGATTCTTTATCGAATTACAATGCTTTTTCATTGCAGCATCAGCATCGCTTTCATCTGAGGCATTGACATAATCATCCCATGCTTTCAATGAAACCTTTGAATCAATGACAATGTGCCTATTTTCTGGAAGTCTAACAATGAAATCAGTTCTTAATCTGCTACCATCATCTGCGGTTTCTCCTTGTTGTTTGACGTAATCCTTCCCTTCAACAAATCCCATTCCTTGTAATAAGTTTTCAAGAACTAATTCTCCCCAAGCACCTTGCTTTTGAGAATCAGCCCTTAATGCATTTGTTAAATTTTCAGTCCCTCTTGAAAGTTCCATTCCCAATTCAGATACATTGCCTATTTCATTGCTAAGTGATTCGTTTCGCTTAATAGAATCACGCTCCATTCTTTCTATATTATCCATGTATTGTTTCATAGATTTGGATAAAGTTTCAGTCGCGATTGTAAACGTGGATTCTTTGTCTTTTTCTGCTTTTTCAACAACCTCATCGAACGCTTGCCGAGCTGCTAAATTGAATGCCTGAGTCATTATTTGAGAGTTTTGTTGCTGTTGCTCTATATCATTTTTACGCGATTCTTCCAAGGCATCATGACGAGCCTGAATAGATGCCAATTGTTGATTTAATTGAGATTGAGATGTGAGTAGTTCTGTTTTTGATTTTTGGCTCATCAAATACCAAACAATAATCCCAACTAGGGCGGCGGTTGAACAAATGTATAGCAGTTCCATTTAGGTATCTCCATTCTCAGGATTTGGGCAACAGTATATCAAGACATTTGTTTATATTATTTGTTACTATTGTCTCAAGGTTCAATAAAGAAGTGCTCATAGGGGCAAATATGCGTTTCGAACAACTAAACGATGGTGTATGGGCAAAGACATACCTATTGGTTGACGAAAATACAATGGAAGCGGCATTGGTTGACCCTGTATACGATTATATGGATTCATACATAGATACACTGGAACAACAAAAACTGACCCTTCGTTATGCAATCGCTAGTCACACTCATGCAGATCATATTACAGCCTGTTTCAATCTCAGGGACATAACCGGATGTGAATATGTAATGTGGCATGAGACTGCATGTCTCGGGGTTTCTAAATCTGTCATCGACCAAGAGGGAATTATGTTGGGTGCTCACCCGATTACATTCCATTTTGCCCCCGGCCATACTTCTGATTCGATGTTAATTCTTTTTGATAATTATTTAATGACTGGAGATTTTTTATTCACCGGCCAAGGTGGTGTTGGAAGAGATGATTTGCCTGGCGGAAGTATGAAGTTACATTGGGATTCTTTGCAAGTATTGAATCGCTTTGAAGGTGGAGAAATAGTGTGCACAGGTCACGACCCTCCCGGTGCTGTAATGCAGTCCTTACAGTGGAATCGTGAAAATAACTTTGTTTTAAAAATGACCACTTTTGAGGAATACGAACAATGGCAAAATGAAAACAATATCAAACTGGGTTCAGTGTCAAAAATTAAAACAGCAATTCCTGCTAATTTATTTAGAGAAATACCTGATGTGATTCCCTGGTTGCAGTGATAATAGGTCAATAGCACAAACTTTTGTGAAAGACTTCAACAACTGAAGGGTTTTCGCAGGCATGGGGTTATTGATGGCGATACCAGTGGATTTGAATGGTTTGATGTGGGCAGTAGGCCTACTATCCATTCCATTATTGCTGGCGATCCCTATGAAAATAGCCTGGCAATACTGGATTGGTTCTGGGCACGAGGAAACTGAATACAGGGGTATGGTTAGGCAAATCATTGACTCGGGAAGGCAACTCTCTCCTTTTAGAGATACACTCGATGATTTGGCGAGAGGGTTAAGGATAAAGCCGGGTCGACAAAGGTTAATCGAAGCAGATTTACTTCACCCTCTCGCACTGTCACATTTTTTGATATTACCTGCTCTGATAATTTTCCCCTTAGCAGTTATTGTGGCCTTACCAGTAATCTTGGTAGGATTTCCTTTTTTGATATTAGTTGAATTTATATTAATTAAAAATAAAGTTCTAATGAAGAGTTTGAGATTGATTGAGACTTGGTTGCATTGGCAAGTGATACATATTCCCAAACCGCATAGAGGTTCGGTATTGGCCAAGTCTGGGATCGGTGAGTTTTCACAGCATGTAGTTCACTTCTCGCAAATACCGCAGGGAACTTTTCTTGGATTATTTGCATGGTTAATGGTTCATTGGACATTGAAAATAGATTCATTTGGACTTGAACTATCACTTGCAGCAGGATTTTACATTATCCTATTGGGTGTCTTGAGTGTACTTAATACTGCATTTGAGTCCGATTTGGTGTTCGTAGACCCATCGAAGGGAAGATTGGTACCAGTAGACCAATGGCTGGAGAGTATTCTTAAACCGATTGTCGGGATTGGTTTACTATTTTTAATTGGTAGAAACCTACTAGATGAGGCAAGAGGAGGTAATCCCGTATTGTTTGCAACCACCGTACTCGCCCTCCTATACGGGGCTGCAATTGTCGGAATTGCTTATCGTTGGGGATATTCATTGTGGCGAGGAGATAATGTTAGGTCTATTTTTGAGATCCAAATCATCGAAGGATTGGCACCATTATCTTATGATTTAACGCGCAATAAAGGAAGAATTGATTTTAGAGTGAGAATGACAATGGAGGAAAGAATAGAAACTCTTTCCAAATTACCAACAAATCAAATGTCCTTCGAATCACTACAAAACCTTCCTAAAAGTAATACTTCTGATGTGATTCCAAATAACCCAATAAAGTAGGGTTTTGTTTTTGATTTACAAGCGAAAGTTGATGAGACTTAGTCATTCGCCCCAAGATAATGGCTAGAATCGCAGTCACTGATGGTATGGCACCAGCAGCTATAGAATTGCTTGAAAAAGCAGGACATGAAGTTATCAACAAACCAATTGAACTCACAGATTTACTTGCCGGTGAACTATCTAACTTTGATGCTATTATCGTTCGTAGTGCCACTAAAATACCCGCTGAAGTAATATCTGCTACCGGTGAACGTTTGAAGGTCATTGGGCGTGCTGGAGTTGGTGTTGACAATATAGACATCAAAGCAGCCGCAGAAGCAGGAATCCCTGTTGTCAATGCACCCAGAGCATCAACCCAGTCAGTTGTTGAATTGACCATTGGGCATTTACTGGCCAGTCTTCGTCACTTGCCTAAGGCGAATAAAGGAATGAGAGAAGGGAAGTGGGAGAAAAAAATCATGGGTGGTACTGAATTAAGTGGTAAATGCTTGGGATTAATTGGCTTTGGTAGAATCGCCCAAGGAGTTGGAGCAGTAGCGCAAGCAATGGGAATGGAAGTACATGCATTTGACCCTTATCTTCCTGCTAAAATTGCCAAATCACAAAATACAACTCTGCATAAGTCTGTAGATACTTTATTCAAACAATGCACTCATATCTCAATACATTGTAATTTGACTGATGAAACTCATCATCTGGTAAATAAGGATAGAATGGCTATGATGCCTGGGAAGTCTAGAGATGGAATAAAATGTGGAAATCATGTTGTGAATTGCGCACGTGGCGGTATTATTGACGAGACGGCATTGCTACAAGCGTTAGAACAAGGGGTAATTTCTTCAGTGGCTTTGGATGTATTTGAATCCGAACCAGTGGCGCCAAATTATGCTCTAATTCAGCACGATAATTTCCACGGAACTCCACATATCGGCGCAGCCACATTAGAAGCACAGGCAAGAGTCGGTAGGGATATTGCCAACGCAATAATGACTGTACTTTCAGGTGCGGAATGCGAAACAACTGTGAATAAACATCTACTTTGATTACAATCATCTAGGATTCAGGGGCTCCTTTCAGCTGATGATATTTTTCCAGCAATATCGCTGATTCTGGCTCTTCACTCCATTTTATTAATTTCTTTTCTAATTGCGGCAAATATGCGACATTACTCATCGGCAATACAGTAAATTCTCCACTTTGTCTAGAGATTAGAAGGACAAGAAGCCATTGTCGTTCTACCGCCTTACTATAGATTGAAACCTGCGTCATGTAATTTGTTTTTACTTTTGTTCTAAAATTATTTTTTTTATTCTGTCCAATATGCCTATACGGTAAATTCTCAATCGTTTTCATTTCCACGGGAACATCCAAATATTTCAAGTCTGGAGTTCCAGTCACCGCCACCTTCAACGATGGTGAATAGTAGCGTATTTTTTCTCCTTTCTTCCAAGTATCACTGACTACTAAGTCGCATATATTTGATAAGAATTCATCAAAAATATGACCGAGTTCTATTTTGTCAATGGGCGCAGTTTTCATCGCAGATAGAATCTTCCCATGATTTTTTATAGAATCTTTTAATGCATCATTAAAGCCCTTTTTTGTTTTTAGATCTGAAGTTCTAAGGTGAGTATTTCTACGGTCAAACAATTCGTAATGAGAAGGGCATTCAAGACTTAGTCCACACATTATTTGTTCAAGGCTACGGCCAGCTTCTTCAGCAATTAATAGTGCTTTACTTTCATTTGAAATGTTTGGAATCGCCATTAGTTTATCTATTGAAACATACTTCCATTCAACGCTATCTAAGAATTTCTCAAACCATATTTTACCTTCATCAGATAACGGGGCCAACTGCTTTGGCTGTAATTCGCAGTGGTTCTCAAGTATTTCACTCTCCCCGACCTCTCCACACTCCCTACATCTCCAATGGAATGGCTTTTTTAGTGGTAGTGATCTCCTTTTTTCTTTTCCGTTAGTCTTTTTTGCTCTATTGACAACAGACTTATTTTTCGTTCCTCGATTAAATTTCAAATCCCCTTCCGAGATATAGGACTTGGTTGAAAATACGATGGGTGTGCTTCCTTTTACTCTAAATATTACTAAACCATTCGCTGCTTTCGTTTTCTTTTTATCTAAAAAAATACTTTGGGCGAGTAACTTCCCACCAGTGGGAACCTCTCCATTGGCAGATATCCAAACACGTACCAGTTGTTGTTGCTTTGAGTCGTTTACTCCTTTACCATACAGTACAACCGGTTCCGCTTCGTAAGTCGTTTGAAACCATTTAATCCATTCATGAAATACCTTTTCCATATTTATCGCCTATGAGTGAATAAGCCTCGCATAGAGTTTATTCAACTAACGTAAAGATTAACACTATTTTAACTAAGCCGAATATATTCCTTATTTTTGAGTTATAGTTAAACACCGCTGACAGTCAAGTAATATCAATGACTGGTGCTGGAATCAAATCTTCCGAAGGAGATGCAACTCTAGATGAGGCCAGTAGAAGTTCTGAGAGGATTATTGTTCATTGTGACTTAGATGCTTTCTTTGCTGCGGTTGAGACACTACATCACGACTTAGATCCAACGATTCCTCTAATTATCGGTTCTGATCCCAATCAAGGCCGTGCCAGAGGAATCGTTTCTACTTGCAATTATCCAGCGAGAAAATATGGCATTCATTCTGCTATGCCTATTGGGGAAGCATGGAGGAGATGTCCGGGGGCGCCATATGGAAATGCCATCTATCTTAGCGGAACTAGAGGATTGTATAGTCGAGCAAGCCGAAAGGTAATGGAAGTTCTCAAACCTTCAGCGATAAAATTTGAGAAAGCCAGTATTGATGAAGCCTATTTAGATATTACAGAATCAGTTGATGGCGATTGGGATTCAGCCTTTGCATTGTGCCGTAAGTTGCAGCAATCGATATACAAGAAAGTCGGATTAACAGCCTCATTTGGTATTGGTCCAACCAGAATATTGGCAAAGATGTCAAGTGAAATAAATAAACCCAACGGAATTTTTAGAATATTACCTGATGAAATTCAAGAATTTTTTATTGATAGACCGGTTAGAGAAGTTCCCGGCGTTGGCCCTAAAACCGCAACAATGTTGGCAGAATGGGGGATTACCAGTGTTGATGAGGCATATGAAGTGGGTGAATTGGCTCTAGCGAGAATGACAAATGAGAGATTTGCATCTTGGATAATTCGGCTTGCAGATGGAAAAACAACTAATGAAGTAAGTCCGTTGAGGAGTAGAAAATCTGTTGGCAAGGAACATACCTTTGATGTTGACCAGTCAGATTCAGAGATAGTTTTGGTAATGCTTAACCAACTGGTTACAACTGTTTTGAAGAGAGCCCAGGAGATGGGAGTCTCTGGAAGGTTGGCTGAGGTTAAAATAAGGTATACGGGCTTTGAAACACATACCCATGGGCGCTCTATACCTGTGGCGATGGATGATGTAGAGGTCTTTTCTCGCCTTGCCCAACAACTTTTTGCTAATAATCTTCAACATAAAGAAAAAGTTCGCCTCATTGGGTTTAGACTCGGTAATTTAGAAATGCCAATTTCACGGCAAGTCACATTGCAATTATAGGGTGAAAAAAATCATTCCAATGAATGCATACTGGTCAATATCTTTGTGAATTCACTTAGTTCAGCAGGAATCGTAATTCCAGAGATCGGCTTGTTTAGAAAGATTCCAGCCTCTTTCTTGCCGTTCCAAGTTGAAGAATTAAATTCTTGAATAGAACTTGTTAGTTTTCTCAAATCATCACCTTGTTCCATATCAACCGCCAATTCATCAACAATATTCACAGGAAATGAATCAACATCAACAGCAGACTTTGAATAAATTGTTAGGGATATGTGGTGTGAGAAGAATGGGCATATAGGAGAGAATGCGCTAAGGAAATCTCTAACAATTCTGTGAATTGTCCATGCCGCTGCTTCATCATCATCATATAATCTGCTCTTTACCATCTCTAGCCAATGGCTTGGTAATACGCCTGTAGCAAATGCTTTTAATGCCTGAGTTGCAGTATAAATGTCAAGATCGTGCCATGATTTTTCAACGATTGACATTGTGCTTTGGAACTCAGCTATAATCCATTTATCCTCTATTGCTAAATCAGTAGGAGTAGTATCTAAATCTTCAGGGCAAGGGAACATAGAAGCAAACCTTGCAACATTGAATACCTTGGTCAAGACTCCGTAATACTTCTTTTCAATTTCTTCAGGATTGATATGGAAGTCATCTCCGACTTGAGCATCACAGGCCTTCCATAATCGGAAACATTCGGAACCGATTTTATTTGCTCGTAAACTGACGGTCTTATCTGGACCTTTAACCTTCCATGAGCCTGTTTTACCATCTGCTCCACATTCCAAAACAGAATCTGCATCTATGCCATTACCAAGTGATTTACTCATTTTTCGGCCCCATGGATCCATTCCCAAACCATCGATCCAAACATGATTAAAACCAGGTTTATCCAATAGTAGTGTTGATTTCAACAAAGTATAGTAGAGCCATGTGCGAACGATTTCTTTTCCTTGTGGTCTCAGAGCAGTAGGAAATGCCTTCTCAAAGATTTCAGGGTGATTTAGGTATCCACTGACGAATAGATTGGAGTTGGAAGAATCCATCCAAGTGTCAAACACCTTTTCCTCTCCATTAATCTCTCCAAGACTCAGTTTCAATTCTTGATATGAACCCATGTCTTCCCGAGTTTCTCGATCTAACACTCTGCTGTCAATTGGTGGTGAATCCTTCCAAGGTTGAACGTATGTTCCACTTGGAGGGACTATGACTTTAGTTTCATCTTGTGAATACCATATTGGGATTTCTGTATGATACCATCTTCTTCGTGAAATGGGCCAATCAATACTGATATTATCCATCCAATCTATCAAAAATTGTTTATTTCTAACAGGATGGAATTTAATTTCTTCAATATGCTCCTTCATCCTATCTTGGATGTGAGTTTGACGGACATACCATTCTTTTAGCAAAATTGTTTCAACAGGATTTTTACCTCTCTCGGAAACAGGTATCTCTTGCTCACGTTCGACGATATCATGAATTTTATCATTTTCTTCTAAATATTCAATCACTGCCTTACGAGCCTCTATTACTTTATTTCCATCCCAAGGTCCTGCAATACTGGTCATACAACCATCCAAATCAATTGCTCTAAACGGAGTTAATCCCATATCTCTAAAAATTGCAACATCGTTTTGGTCTCCGAATGAACATACCATCAGTACACCAGAGCCGAAATCAGATTTAACAGATGTATGGGTTTTGATTTCGACACTTGTTTCTCTTCCGCTAACCGGAACTGGTAAGATTATTTTTTTGCCCACTAAATCTCTATATCTTTCATCGTCTGGATGGACTACAACAATTCCACAAGCACAAATTAATTCTGGTCTTGTAGTTGAAATTATTACTTCAATTCCATCCTCAGTATGCCATTTGATGTCGATTAACTTAGTCTTTCTAGATTGTCGTTCAACCTCTGCTTCTGCAATAGTAGTCCCTTCAACAGGGTCGTAAATATTTGGTCTAAGATCTTCAATAATTTCACCTTTCTTGAATAGTTCTACGAAAATAGCTTGTGTAACCTGGCGATATTCTGGTGAGTCAGTAAGGTATTCTTTGCTAAAGTCACAGGATAACCCCACCCGCTTTGCAGTATTCCTCATCGCTTGTGTAAATTCCTCAATAGTCTCCTTACAAAGTAAAAGGAATTCCTCTCTATCATATGTTTTCATCTTTCTTTTTGTATTTTTTTCAACAACGAATTCAATGTTAATTCCATTGCGGTCAACGCCCCATGGGAAATAAACTTCTTTTCCAAGCAAGCGCTGTGAGCGGGCGATAACATCGATCATTGAATATTGGGCAACAGCGCCAATATGCCAAGTTCCAGAGGGATAAGGTGGTGGAGTATCAATGACAAATATCTCCTTACCACTATCCGGATTAAATCCGTATCTTGCGGTGTATTCTTGCTCATTCTCTGTATGAGCTTCTTGAATTTTCTTTTCTAGGTCAATCGACCATCTTTTTTCTGGTAATGTTGGGGATGGCATTGACCTCACCTCGGCTGCACACAAGTCAACTGTGCGACTCCATGCGGTGCTCTAACAAGTCACCTTTGAACCTCTCCCCACAATCTGGTGAAACAGATTATATCGTGAATGAATAAATATGCTCAAAATAGTCTATTGCGTGAGCATTAGTAGGTATGACTTTCAAGGGCATTGTGTCTCAGTGAGAACATAAGGGGGTGGTTAGCGTGTCAAGAGGCAAAATCAATGACGGCGAAACCTCCATCGGCGAGCGTTTAGAGGCGGTTGCAGATTATAGCAAAAGCAAACTCCAATCCAGTGCTTCTGACTTAGGAAAGAAGGTCAAAGAGTTTGATACTAAAGTAGTATTAGGTGCAGTATTAGAGGCACCAGACCGTTTCAAGAGAGAGTGGCAAAAGCATGGTGCTACAGGAGCAATCACCAAATTCCCCATCGCAACAATACTTATTTTTATTTTCCTAACTAGTTTCTTTGTCACCCAATCTGGGTTCCTTGATGGTACGAGGTTTGATGATGATCCGGATAAATCAGCATTGAATGTTAACGGAGATATGGAGGTATATCTCCCAGAAGGTAGTCATGTAGGCGAACTCATTGAATTGATTGAAGAAGATTGGACAACGAATGTGATGGTTGTTTATATTGAATTAGGAGACGATACGGATAGAAATATTACCGATAAAAGAATATTACAAGAGATTGACTATGTTGAGAAAGTATTGAATCCACATATTTCTAATTCAGTGGATGACAACGTAATCTATATTTTATCTCTCTCAACTGTTCTCAAAGAAGTTAATTCAAGTGCACCTAGAGTGAGGGAGGCATTCGTAACGGAACTAGGACAATTAGGATGTTTGTCTGGTCAAGAGGATTGTATTAGTGCGGATGCAGCTGGAATATTAAACGACCAACTTGCCCTAACCGATGCACAATTTGGTGGCGGATATGAGATTCCATCACAACCAACAATTGACTTAATCGTAGAACAAATGTATGAGGAAGATGGAACTCCATCTCCTGGTCTGGATAAATTAGCCAGAGATGTAAAAGGTTCTGAGGAAGGAGGCCCAGATGGTAAATTGGATAGAGCAATAATGGCAGTTGCAGTTGCTGTTTCCGATGAAGAAGGAGGTACTGCAAAGGATATCATTGAAAGCACACAGAAAACTCTTGATAGTATTTCAACAACAGCAAGGCCATGCGATTTTGACGAAAATGGAGCGCCTGTTGATGGTCAAATGTGCACTTGGGACGATTTTAATTTGACCATGACCCTTACTGGAGCCGTTCCTATAACCAATGCAGTAACCGAGTTTTCATTTGTCTTATTCTGGGATATATTCCCTAATGCTTGTGTCCTAGTGGCATTAGGTTTATTCGTATTCCATTCCGATATTCTCCAAGGTGGGTTGAATGGAATACGCCCTCTTCAAGGACTTAAAGTGGTTATTATTGCAGGACTTCCAACCTTGTGTGCGGTATTTTGGACACTGGGGATAATCGGCTGGACCAATTATGAAGTGACGATGACGGTAATTATAGTAGGGCCAATTCTTCTAGCGCTAGGTGTGTCATACGGCTTGCATATTACCAATCGTTATGCAGAAGAAGAGGGGACCAAACATGAAAAAATGAAGGCTTCGCTCAGCTCTACAGGAAAAGCAGTATTTTTGTCCGCAGTAACCACTGTTATTGGTTTTATTTCATTAGTTTTCACTCCAATGGCACCGATTCAAACCGTTGGTATTGCATTGTCAGGCGGTATAGTTGTAGTCTATATTTTGACTATGTTTATGGTCCCTAATCTTACTTTATTATTGGATTTAAGAAAACCAAAGCACCCTCCGCTGAAAGTATTTGAAAAAGTAGTCGAACTTCCCGTGAAATATAATGTTCCAGTTATTGCGGTATTTCTAATTCTGATTCTCTTTTCTGCGACTGTAGGACAGCAAAATGTTAGAGAGGATATTGATCTTCTAGGCATGGCACCAGAAGACGAAGAATCGGTACAAAAAATGATCCAATACAGTGAAGAGTTTGAGGCTGGGCAAATTGGAATGATACTAATTCATGCAAATATCAGTGGCGACATCAATGATGGGGATCCCGCAAATGATGACCCCGCAAGCAATTTAGATATTATTGATGTACTGGAGGGGAAAATTAATGGCGTAGAAAACACATCTGCGGTATCAATTGTTTTCCTGATGAAATCTACGGGTTTTAAAGTGGCAGTTTCTGGCTCACAATTGTATGATTTTATCGACAATACACCCCTGCCCGACGATATCAAACAAACCGCTCAAGTGATACTGGATAGGGATGTGGACGCGACGGGCTCGTTCTGGGATCTATTGACGACGCCTGAAGATTATGGCCTTCCTGGTACAAAGCAAAGCCAGATATTCTTACTGGATGTATTTTACGCATCAATTACTGAAGAAACAAGAGAAATTTTCGTAAATGAAGATTTTGATAGAACATTAATATTTGTTGATATGCCCTTTGTACCAGTTGCTCAAACCTCTGAATATGTAGATGCGGTAAACATACATGCTGATTCATTTAGAGGCGGGCATGGAGAAACTGCGGAAGATTTAACTGGAGTTGCAGCAACTGCAATCGAAGTAAATGAGTTAATTGTTGGTTCACAATGGACTTCTTTAGGCTTCGCAATTATTTTAACATTAATCACATTAGCAATTGTTTTCAGAGACATTAGATATTCGTTTTGGACAACTTCCCCAGTTATTGCAACAGTTGCTTTACAGTGGCTATTCATGTGGCAATTGGATGTATCTCTATCTCTTGTAACTGTGATGATAGGCTCGATTTTAGTTGGAGTCGGTGTCGACTTTTCAATTCACATTGCCAATCGGATAAAGGAATTGGGTGGAGGAATACCTGCAATCAAAATCGCTGCGATTGGTACCGGAATGTCACTATTTGAAGCAGCCACCGTGACATCTCTTGGACTAATCACTGCCAAGAGCATATCCATACCCGCAATTCAACCTTTCATTAACGTCATTATCATTTTGTTGTGGGTCGCAGCAGCATCCGCACTAATATTGCTACCTGCGATTTTCGTAACCTTGGAGAAAATGGGAATCGGCTCTGTTGGAGGACCTTCTGGTATGGCCAAGAAACTTGGATTAGGGGTTGTCGGAAAAAGAAATGAAATTGATGTTTTAGATGCTGCTTTAGTTGATGATGTTGTTGACTCTTGGTGAAATAATTATTTTGCATATCTAGTAATAGTCATAGAGTGCCACTTCTTCAAATGCTCCATGGCAAACTATTGGTTGATGAAATCAGAGCCTGATGTATACCCATATTCACAACTTGTTGAAGATGGTTCAACTCATTGGGATGGAGTTAGAAATTATCAAGCAAGAAATATTATGCGAGATGATATGAAGGCCGGAGACTTAGTTTTGTACTACCACTCCAATACAAAACCACCTCATGTAGCAGCGGTTGCTAAGGTCAGCCGGGAAGGTTATCCCGACCATACTTCATGGGATCGCAACAGTAAATATTTTGATGAAAAATCTTCCAAACAAAAACATCGTTGGATAATGGTCGATATTGAACCAGTTTGTGAATTGCCTAGTATCATTTCGCTCGCTTCAATAAGAGAGAATGATCGTTGCGAGGGAATGTTGTTGATTAAAAAAGGGCAGCGCCTATCTGTTCAACCGGTTGAAGAAATCCATTTTGATGCAATATTAGATATGGTTGGAATGTCAAGAAATGATTTGTAGGTTAAGTTTGATAGTGGGATGTCAGTGGGGTGGATATCATGGGTGTAGAACAGATACCAGTAGCATCACGTGCTGCAAATATTGAATATGCAATTCGTGATGTAGTAGTTCCTGCTACAATCCTTGAAGCCCAAGGCCATGAAATAATCAAGTTGAACATTGGCGACCCGATTGCATATCCTGGCTTACCTACACCACAACACATGGTAGAGGCATACGCTAAGGCACTGCGAGATGGAAGAAATGGCTATTCACCTTCATACGGATTACCAGAATTAAGAAATGCCATTGCGGAAGATGAATCCAATAAAGGGTGGAAGGCTTCAGCTGATGACGTCTATGTTTGTCATGGAGTAACCGAAGCACTGCAGATAATTTTTGCTGCTACATTATCGGAAGGAGATGTTGTTTTAGCACCAGGGCCGCATTATCCACCATACATGGCATATCCTCAGGGATATGGTGCTAAAACGATTGAATATAGATTAGATCAAGATGATGGTTGGAAAATAGATTTTGATGACATAGAGTCGAAAATGAATGAATATGTGCGATTATTGGTGATTATTAATCCAAATAATCCTTGCGGAAATGTGGCCACTGCTGATGAAGTAGACCGACTACTATCAATCGCAAGTAAATGGCCAAATTGCATGGTCGTAGCCGATGAAATTTACGACGGATTGGATTTTACCGGCCATCAAGTAAGCGTGGCCAGTCGCTCACATGATGTCCCTGTATTCTCATTAAATGGGGTTTCAAAAGTATACTATGCTCCTGGCTGGAGAATTGGCTACATGGCAATTCATGACCCGCAGGGAAGAATGAATCTGGTGAGAGATGGTATCGAACGGATGCTTCGTTCAAGACTGTGCGCTTCCACACCAGCCCAATTTGGATACCTTGCAGGATTGGTCAGTGATAGAACTTGGATGGATGCGTACAAACAGAAAGTAATTGACCAACGTGACCTTTGTATCAAAAGAATAGCTTCCATCGATGGTTTAGAAGTTCAGGCACCTGGCGGTGCATTCTACATGTTCGTTAAATTAACTGATGATAAATGGGCCCAAGATGATAAGAAATTTGTTCTTGATTTGTTGCATCAAGAACATGTTTTAGTCGTACATGGAAGTGGTTTTTCGCCACAATTAGGCAAAGGTCATTTCCGAATAGTCTATCTACCAAATAAGGAAATATTGAATGAAGCATTTGACAGAATTGAACGTTTTTTACAAAATAATCGTTGATACATTAGTAATTTTGTTGGCGATTAGTTGATGTGTCTAATGCTTGTGGTGTGAGCATGAAGAGAGTAAACCATGCCCGTTTCCTCTATTTATTTTCATTAATAGGGATTATTGCTCTACCTAGTGTGCAAGCAGCAACAATCGCCAACCCAGGCGATATTCAAATGCGCTATCTTTTCCCTGCTTTGATTGCCTTTACAATTGCAATTCCAGTTTGGGTATGGTTTGTTCCTAAACAATTGTCGAATTTACAAGTTGCTTTTGAGATTGATGACGATCTATACGAAGTCCACAGGATCACCAATGGTTTATCAGATGCAAGAAATCTACTTAGAGACCGTTCTGTTTCCATTGGTGTCGGTTTGTACATGATGGGAATGACTGGTGTACTGTTACTGATTACTGAATTATTATTTAATGCAGAAGTCTACTACGGTCCCAATTTATTTTTGATAGGCGTCCTCATTGCAATACCTGTAATTATTTCGCCATGGGAGACACTCAATGCACAACTAATTGGGAAACGTAAAAAAAGCGCTATCAAAAGCCGCATTTTCCGCAGAGGATTCCGTCGTGTTTTAACATTAGTCCTGCTAATTGCAGCCACTATCGGTACTACACTATTTGGAATTAAAACAGAAGGTAGTATCACTCCTGTTTGGCTTGCTGCGGCAATGCTGACTTTTATGGCGCCAACAATTATTGCCTATGGCCGAATCATGGGTGCTTCTTGGAATATGCTTCTTATCAATAAATGGAGAACTGCTAATGGTAGGCCAAATCCAATCGATCCAGATAAAGCAGGGTTCGTTTCTAGATTATTTTCCTTAATTTTAGTTATATTTTTGGCTACTATGCCAATTACAGCGCTAAATGGAATAGTTACAGTATTTTATATTCTAGTAAATGAACCGAGTAATGCTACTGAAGTTTTGAATTACGGCGGGATTATAGGTCATTCCATTTATGTTAGAATTGATTTAATTTCAGAGTTGTTATTCCATTGGCAATTTATTAAAGCCATGCCTCAATTTTTATCCGTTTATCTTACGATGAATATTGCGATAGTTGGATTAGCATTCATTTTTGAATTGACTAGAAACTTGGTCTTAGGTGGTCAATCTTTCGGAGGATTATTTGGTGTTACTCTTGACACTCCTAGAGAAATCAGAACCGAGAAATCTGCTCAAGCGAGACAGTTAACTTTCGCATTTGCTGGATTTTCAGGATACACAGTATTCCTATTGGTATTGGTAAGTTACAAAGAATTCGGCGCCTTAATGCCGTTTACTGATTGGCTAGAATCTGAAGGATTTGATGAAGGAATGAGGCTTCTCACTACATGGATGTTTATTGCTGTTGGTCAAGCCATTTTCCTCTTAACTTGGTTATTGTCAATCATTAAATTCTCCCAACTTAGTAACCTGAGATTTGATTTAAATCCTGCTGAAAGAAGAGAAGGAGCAGTAAAGTTAGAGGGTGGTGGTTGGATGAGACAGGCAGTTGAAATTGCTGCCCGTGGCGAAGATTTAGATTCACTTGTCGCATTCCAAAGGCGTTCTATTAGCGAGGATGCTGCAATTGTGCGACACGAAAAAGCGCGTGCTAAAATGTGGGAGATGGCAATTCGAGGACTTTGGCCATCAGCTATTGAAGAAGCAAGAAAAGTATTGGCACAATCTGGAGGTAACGATGATGAAGCAAGAATGATCGTGGCCACAGGACAGATTGCTTCAAGAAGACTGGATGCTGCAAGGGAGGCATTACACGGGTTACAGCAACCAGAAGGATATGATGAACCCGAATTATTGGCATTTATTTGTGAATGGATGGACCCATGGCAAGGCAATGTTACCGAAGATGATATTTGGGACTGGGAAAATAATTCCTGCATAGATCATCTACAAATGCTGATGAGTATGCTCCGTGGATGGAAAGCAAACCCGCCTACTAACAATGTTCACAATGACCGTCTTTCCCGCGTAGCACAATTATCGATTGTCGCATTGTTGAGAGCTCAAAGGCAGCATGATGATGCACTAGAACTAGCTCTTCAGTTGGTCAAAGAAGAACCGGTTTCAGTACGCCCAAGAATCGCAGTAGCATTGTGTTTGGTCGATAAAGGAGATTGGCATTCTGCACGCTCAATAATGGTTGAATTAATGGACAGCGACCCACATGATCCAAGAGTTTTAGCACTGTCATTCATACTAGGACAGCCACAAGACGAGGAAGAATTAGAAGTAGCCTTAGTAAATTCAGATAGGAATAAAATGAAGAAATTCATCAATGAAGCACCAGTTAATTCTGTGGCAGCTCTTTCGGTTAGGGGTGGTATGGATGAAGCGATTAATGCAAATATTCTAATCGCTAGTCACGAAGCAGTAAAAAGAGGAATGGCACCCAGGTATTCATCAGGTGTGTTAAATATTGTCATGCACTATTTTGTATTGATTCCTTCATGGTTAATTGCGGGGATTTATGTTTCCTCACTTAGAGGTGAGGCGCAAGGTATGGCAGTTGTTATTGCATTGTTATTCTGCCATTTCGGTTTCAGACGTTTTTCGAAGCAACAAAGAAGAGTTGTTCGTCATCGTGATCAACGAGCGATGGTCGCATATGCAAAAAGAATGAAAAGGAACAAAGTAATTCCTGCAAAGGGGAATTTACCTATAGGAACTCATTTGTTGTTATCTGGTATCCTAGTGACTGTTAATGGAGTAGTTTTGGATGTCGGTATGCCCGGTTGGTTGACCGTAAGGCTCCCCAAAGATACTGAAAAAGTAGTCAGATCCAAATTAAAAAGACAGGCCAATCTTATTAATAAATCACGTCCACCAAGATTGCAACCTCTTGGCGAAGGTTGGTGGTTGAAAAGACCTAAAGAAGATGGCGCTGAAATACCTGCTTTGGAGAGATTGATTGGGCCAGCAGCATACCTCGGAAGGCAGCAATATATTGAGCGTAAGAAAGGTAAGGCGGCCCGCCCCCGGGGGAGAGTTCCCGGTAATCCTAAACCAGTTTCTAGGGTTGATCTAAATCGGTCCGAAATACCTTCTAACACGATTATTTCTGAACGCAAATCCAAACGGAGTTTTTCTAGTGAACCGATTTCAAGAATTGGTACCTTAAAACCGACCGAGGGAATAGTTCCACAGCGCAAGAATGCAGAAAATAATTCAGATGATGATGTATCGTTCCTCTGATGAAATTATTTTCATCTCGCTCGGTTTTATTAAAATAATCCATCCATTAATTCAAAGACCGTACACGAGAACCATGTAATATGTCCGAGGGAAGAGGAGCATGGTCACCTTCACAATCAAATTTGAGTAAGGCAATGGCTGTAATGGATGCAGCACAGGCTAGCGGCAATTTATACCGTGAAGGTTTTGGCATGATTGCATCAGAGAATATTGTTTCTCCAATGGTTCAAAAAATAGTTTCGAGTGACTTGCATGGAAGATATGCAGAAGGCCTACCAGGGAAGAGATATTACCAAGGCTGTGGTGGTTTTGATACAATAGAATCGATTGGTATCGATTTGGCTAAGAAAGTGTTCAATGCACCGTTTGCCAATATCCAATCCACATCCGGAACAGTATCCAACATCGGTGCGCTGAAAGCCTTAGCAAAACCAGGAGATAAAATCACAGCAGTCTCGACAGCAGATGGCGGCCATATATCTCATGCTAGAATGGGCGCTGTTGGTCTCAGAGACCTCAATTTGTCAACATATCCTTGGAATGAAGAAAGAATGGAACCGGATATAGATGGTGCATGTAATTTGATTAGAGATATTGAGCCTAAAGTTGCACTAATTGGCCAATCAGTATTTCTTTTCCCCACTCCATTGACCGAAATTGCTGATGCTGCACATGAAGTTGGTGCAAAGGTGATGTATGATGGTGCGCATGTGTTGGGCTTAATTGCTGGTGGAGTATTCCCTGATCCACTGAAAGAAGGGGCTGATGTGATGACGGGTTCATCTCACAAAACCTTCCCTGGACCTCAGGGTGGATTCCTTCTCTCATCTAGTGAGGATGAAAAGTTCCACAGGAAGTTGAATAATTCAATATTCCCTGGAGTATGTTCTTCATACCACCTTCATCATGTAGCTGGAAAGGTAGTTGCATTGGCAGAGTTTGAAGAATATGGGCAAGCCTATGCGCAAGATACAGTGGCAAACGCAAAAGCATTCGCATCTGCATTGGCTTCTGAAGGTTTTGATGTATTAGCTGAATCCAGAGGCTATACGGCTACTCATCAAGTTTTGACACGCCATGGTGATCTAGATTCAGGCGCCGGCGCAAAGGCTGCGAGATTACTAGAAGATGCAGGAATTATTACCAACATGAATATGCTACCCGGAGATACAAAAGCGTTAACTCCATCTGGTTTGAGGCTTGGTGTGCAAGAATTAACCCGTGTCGGTATGGACCAAACCCAAATGGAAGAGGTCGCAGCACTTTACGCAAGAGTGCTGATCAAAGGCGAAGATACTCAAAGCGTCAAGAAGGATGTGAAACAATTAAAATCACAGTTCCAAACGATTCGTTATTGCTTCAATGAGGATAATCTCAATGGTTACCCATTTTGAACATCACATAGTAACAGTCAAAGAAGATTTTGATAAGGGGTAGTTATGCCCTTAGTCGATGGTGAAGATGAACCCATTGATTATGAATTGAGTAAAGCTCTTGAGAGTATACTCAAGAAAGATATGAACGGGCATATCTTTGATTCAGATGGTAATCATCTTCTGTTATGGAAGGCCATGGAATTTGAATCTTGGTGGATTCATTTTGAAAAAATAATAGGTGTTCCGATGGGAAGGAAACTGGTAAACGCAGCAACCGATGAAGAAGAGTTTCATATAATGAATAATAATCAATTCAATGTAGGTGGTTTTTTCAAAAAATCTCGCAGGAAAAGGGTAATTGCAGCTAGATGGCTGCAATATGGCTGGGGTGAATTGCAAATAGATGATGAGCAAATATTGACTCCAACGATAGCTCCTTTTACTGTAGGAGTTGCTTTGGCTGCTATTGAGTATTGCAGGGATAGTAGGTTCAAGGTTTCTTGGACTCAGCCAAATTCCGAATTAATAATTCTAAATTTAAAAGAAGAGTCTCGCGATATTTCTCCTTCAAAGAAAGTTAGTGAATTTACTTGGACAAAGGATTGCCATTTCAATTATTCTCCGCTGCTTGAAGTTGGCGACTTTCAAGTGGTCAGAAAAAATGGTGGATGGGATTATGAAGGTGAAAGAATGGTTTTTATTCCAGCCAATATACTGACTCGATTGCTATACAACACACAGTCGAGAACATTGAACATGGGTGACGAAATATCTCAGTCTGTGACTTTTGTTGGGATAACTGATGCAGAAAAATCAACATTTCTTTGTACTGTATTTTCAATGGCCAATGTAATTGAACAAAGCGAGCGACCAATATACATTCTTTCAGATTCCGAATGGATTGATAAGTGCCAGCATCTTTTAGGAAAGTTTGGTTTTATTTGTCCTACTGAAGTATCATCAATTAATGAAAATGGGGCGGTTGAATTTTCATTTAATCACTCGCCAACTCTTCCATTTTCAGTTGGAGCATTGATGGCATTTTGGCAAAGAGCTCATGGCAAAATTGCTAAAATGGACATTGTTTTTTCTGAAAAGCAATGTTTCGTCAAGATAAGTTCAAAGTTAGAATATGTTTAGTCATATTCCGTCAAAATAGCGGCATTAATGGTAATTTTTGGTCATATTGGATTATAATTGCTCAAATATTTATCATTAAAATCTAGTTATCTATGAGCATTTTTGCGCCCATCCATAGTTAAGGTCTATAACCGATACATAGAGTCGGGGATTTTGTACGTATGTGCAAGGTGTTTCTAATGTCCCTAACTCACAACCAAATGGCCTATGTAGCAATCGTTTCAACTCTAATTTTTGGTTCCCTTTTTGTTGGGGCCTCCGGATACTATCAAACCAGCGAATCTATCGGTCAATTCGATAGTGCAGTAGAAGAGGATTTGTATGGTAAAGGCACGACTAGTTCAGATGCTTTGGATTCAGATGGAGATGGACTTGCGGATTCTCTAGAAGAGACTCAATACGGTACAGATCCGTTCGATGAAGACACTGATAAAGATGGAATGAGTGATGGTTGGGAAGTAGAGCACGGCCTAAACCCACTGGATAATGGTGAATCTGAGGACTTGGAAACAGAACCAGGTCAAGCGGATACCGAAGATGCATCTGAAAAGAACGAAACAGAATCTTGGCCAGATCCAAATCAAGGTCCAAACGGTGACCCAGATGGAGATGGTTTGACCAATCAAGAAGAAGCAGATTTAGGAACAGACCCGCAGAGGTCTGATTCGGACAATGATGGACTTGGCGACCGCTGGGAATCACTTTACACCACAACAGTTCAAACCCCTGGTGGAACTGTTGATTTATTCGACCCATTATCTGGGAACTGGGATTGTCTACTTTTAGACCAAGCTATGACAGATGCTCTCTCAGAGAGATTTAATGGAGAAAATGGTAATGCGAATTGGGATGATTTAGCAAATCCTGCAGGAACTCATTCCTGTGATATGGTCCTTGACACAGATGATGATGGCCTGGCAAATTTCGAGGAAGAACAATTTGGAACAAATCCAACTTCAAGAGATTCAGATATGGACATGATAGATGATATCGTTGAAGTTTCTAATACATCAGTTTCCTTATTCGTTGGAACTGGTGAGGATTGTAATGTTCCGCTCTTAGAATCGATTAACAGAGCAGCACCATTCATGGCAATGGAAAGAACATGGTTCTTACAAGACATGGATAATGATGGAATAAACAACGGTCCTTCGGATTGGGATACTGATGGTGATGGAATGCCTGATGGATTCGAGTATTGCTATTCTCATCAAGCAGAACACCCACAAAACAATGATTTTGAGACACTCGACCCTTCTAATGCCTCTGATGGATATGGTGACTGGGACGAAGATGGAATGAATAATCTTGAGGAATATGAAGTTGCACTTATTTTCGGACCATCAAATTTCACATCTCCTTGGAGAGTTGATACTGACCTTGACGGAATGCCTGATGGCTGGGAGTCATCTAATGGACTTCACCCGAGAGATGGTTCTAACGGGGACCTTGACCCAGACCATGATGGATGGGACGCTGACGGAGATGGAGCAGTACGTTATGACACATTGGAACTTACAGCAGTAGTTATTGGAATTGATGTAGAAAAAGACCAATGGGTAGTTGCTAACCAAACAGTTGCACGTGCTCAAATTACTCTTGGTGGTGGAAATAAACAAACGATTCCTCTTACAGCACCAGTTGATGGTTATGTTTATGAAATCCATGTTGTCCTAGGACAAACTATTGAATCAAGACTCGATGTATGGCTTGAAATCGTAGAACCAGAAGAGCAATTCACTAATGTTATGGAATATAACGCTAGAGATAGGGATGGAGATGGCATTATTGATGGACGCTCTACAAACCCGTTGAATCCGGATACTGATGGTGATGGATTAATTGATGGAATAGAGGTAATGGGTTGGGAAATACTTGTTGTCAATAATGGTGTCCAAAGAACTTGGGTTACTTCTGACCCTGGTTTGTATGATACAGATGCAGATGGATTGAGCGACTATGATGAGTTTGCAACAATTTGCAACCAAGGTTCTAACGCCTCTAACCCAGATACTGATGGTGATGGATTAGGAGATCAATCAGAGTCATTAGCTGGTTTCTCTTGGGAAGGTGAATCATATTTCACAAGCCCATGTATGTTTGACACAGATAATGACGGTCTTGAAGATGGAGAGGAAGTCATCGCAGGTGCTGATAACTTCTTGACCCACGCAAACAATTCTGACACTGACGCAGATGGCCTAATCGATGGGCATGAGGTACTATTTATTCCAAGGCCATTCCAGAATCCGACAAATCCATTGATTAATGATACAGATTCTGATGGAATGCTCGATGGTTGGGAAATGCAAGTCAAATCGACTGAAGATAATACTAATTCCCATTCACTATGGGTTGCAACATCATCTTGGCAGAGACCAAGTTGTACACCTACTCAAAATGATGATTGTTCTATGAGTGCTGGTGGATATGTTTGGCAAAACTGGCTTGGAGGATTCGTTCAAACAGCCAAGTACGAAGTATCGGAAATGAATCTAACCGGATTCTCAATGCCATCTAATTCCAATTGTGATGGTTGTTCGGGTAGATGGGCACTCGACCCATCGTTAGATTCATTGAAAGATGATACTTTCGATGTAGATAATGACACTTTACCTAATAGTGCTGAGGCACCAGATAGGTGGAATACAAATCCTGTTGACGATGATACCGATGGAGATCAACTTCCTGATGGATGGGAAGTACATTACTCAGAAGTAGCTCTTGAACTTGGTCTAACCGATAATTCAACGACCAGCGTTTACGGTGCACGTGGTGTAATGGACCCTTCTATGCCAGACAGTGACCTTGATGGCATATGGGATGGTGAGGAAGACCCTGACCACGACGGTTTGAATCGTTCTGGATTGATTAAGAAATACTGTCCAGGTTACAATGATACTACTAACTCAGATTGTCATATTGACCCTGAAACTCCAGATGGAAAGAAATTCTATGATAACTTAGAGAATTATACCAACCTTGAGGAAATGCAGAATATGACCAACCCTGTTTCAAATGATACAGATGGTGACGAGTGGAATGATGGACCTGAAGTTTATTACCAAGACCACGATAATGATGGTATGGCAACTGGATGGGAATTCCATTTCAAGTTTGATCCTGAAGATGCTGCTGATAGAATGGTAGACACTGACGGTGATGGCCATGTCAACTTCTGTGAATACAAGTGGGATACAAATCCAAGAAGTCCTCTTTCATATCCTGGTCAGGGTGAGTTGTGCAATCCATTTGATGAATGATAATCATTGAAAAGTTAAGCATTCTGTGCTAAACTTGATGCCTAATGGCATTACATGTACATGCATGGGGGAGAGTCGGTCGATTGCAACCTGCTTAGTATGCCTCCTGTTTGGAATTTCTACTCTTGCCATGGTTGTCTCTGCGCATCATATTGAAGAAGATACTTACAATTTAGTTATCCTGCAAGATGATGGTACTCATTTTACCGAAAATATACTGCTAAATGGAACAACTACACTTGCTCCTAGTGAAGCAACATGGGAACTATGGAATGTAGGTGATGGAATTTCGGGCTGGAGTCTTGAAGATTCAGGTTACCACTTTAGTGATGTTGTTCCAGTATCCGAAAACATGTGGAATTGGACACTTGAGATTGATGTCACAGAAATCGATTGCACCTGTTTAATTACGGTTTCAATTCCAAATGGACTAGACCCAATGACAAAATCGATCATTGTTTATCTTGGAGTCTCAGAGCATAGGCCAATGATCTTAGATATTCAATATGCGACGACAATAGTCGTTGAGCAGCCGGTATCAATAGAAATAGAATATGTCACACCAGGTATCAACAACTCCGGGGTTACAGTTTTTTCCGCTATCTGCGAAGCACCTCATGGGGTTTGCTTTGAGGAATCCTATCCAATAACATTCAATCAATCTGATAACAGTGATAAAGTCACAATTACGTTAGACCCATTGGAAATGGGAATTGATGATGGAATCTATCAATTGGAATTTTATATTACTGATGCCTTATTATTGAATTCAAACACTGAAACTCTAGCAATAGTTCTTGACACCCATACTCCAATAGTGAATCTGAGTGGCTTAGAGCAGGTCATAGAATCTCAGCCGATCTTCATTTCAGCCTTTATCGATGATGGCTATAGTGGTTCGAGTGAACATATAGTTTGGACTATTCATTCACCAGATGGCAAGGTACGCAGTCCTACAAATGAAGAATTTCAAGATGAGTATTCACTGAATTTAATTCCAACCCTTTCGGGAGAGTGGATTATTGATTTACTTGTAAGGGATATAGGAGGTCACTTCGTTACCACCAATCATTCATTCAGTGTATCTAACAGCGCCCCTCAAGCACACCTTACATTGGATGGTTTTGAAGTTCATAATGGCAGTACGCTAACCCCTGCAAATACTGATAATTGGGTTCTAAACGGCTCTGGAAGCACAGATACATTAGATGATATGCAAACATTGCAGTATGTGTGGTACATAGATGGAAATGCTAAATTGAGTGGAAACTCTATATTTACTCAAGCCGACTATGCATTTTCAGGACATAAAGAGGTAAAACTAGTAGTGACTGATGATGATGGAGCGGAATCACAAATTAATTTTACAGTTTTTGTTGAAGAAGAAACGATTGCAGGTAATAATTCCTTGATAGTCATCGGAATTATTGGATTAACAACATTGATATCGGGACTTTTAGTCATGCGAAAAATGAGCGATAAATTCAAGGATTCAGCATCATCCAGGGATATCCCGAAATGGGGCGGGGCCAAAAATGTGGATAGTGAACAAAATGATGAATCCCCAGATACCATTGATGAAGAGAACATTTGGGACAATAAATCTCTTGAAGGTAATTCCTAACAGTGCAACGGTTGAAAATGGGGTGGCCCTTGGCTGTATCATGTTCGAGACGGCGATGTTGCAGATTGGTCAAAAACCTGCAACTATTGGCATCGATGAGTTCCGTTCCCGGCAAAGCAGATTGTTGTCACAGTTGAGACCTGATGATCTGTTAATCATTTGCCCAAACATGGAATCTACTCGTTCCAATGATGTCCATTACCCTTACCGTAGTAGCAGCGACATGCTTTATTTATCCGGATGGAAGGATCCAGAATCACTAATGACAGCACATAATGATGGAGAATCATGGATTGTTACATTATTTGTCCAACCAAAAGATACACTCAAAGAGATATGGGAAGGTCGAAGAGAGGGTGTTGAGGGTGCATTAAAAGGATGGGCAATCGATTCTGCACATTCAATAGAAGACGCACCCACACTGTTAGCACAAATGATTGCTAAAGCAAATCGAATCTTGCTTAGAAGTGGTATCAATTCTTTCGTGGATAATATGGTCAACGATGCTATCGAAAGGAGGGATAGAGGTCGGCAACAGTTCGGAAATGGACCGATTTCTATTGAAGACCCATCAGCAAAAATTGCGGAATTGAGATTAAGAAAATCAGTTGCAGAAATCTCTCAAATGCGCCATGCATCACAAATTAGTTCGCTCGCTCACGAGATATCAATGCGTCATTCCGCAGTTGGCAGAAGAGAATATCAATTACAATCGGTAATCGAGGGCTTCTTTTCTTACGCTGGAACAAGTGGATGGGCTTATCCTTCAATAGTAGGTTGTGGAGAAAATGCAACTGTTTTACACTATACTGTAAATGATGACATCTGTCAAGATGGCGAGATTATATTGATCGATGCAGGTGCAGAATACAATGGCTATGCTGCAGATATCACACGTTCTTGGCCAATAAATGGAAAATTTACCATCCCTCAGAAAGAGATTTATCAACTAGTTCTCAATGCACAATTAGCAGCGATTGACGAGTGCCGAGTAGGAAGGCCATACAACGCCCCTCATGATGCTGCTAGAAAAGTTCTAGCAGAAGGGCTGATTGAACTAGGTATTATTACTCAAACTTTAGATGAAGCTCTATGCATGGAAAATGGCCAACTCAGAATGTGGTACATGCATAATACCGGCCACTGGATTGGTTTGGATGTCCATGATGTTGGAATCTACAAACCGAATGGCGAACCGCGCTTGCTCGAAGAAGGAATGTGTCTAACCGTTGAACCTGGACTCTATTTTGGAGCTTGGAGACCAGATGTCGATTGCCCTGAAAGATATGCAAATATCGGTATTCGTATAGAGGATGATGTTCTTGTCACTTCTACTGATCCAGATGTATTAACCAAAGATTGCCCTAAAACCATTTTAGATTTGGAATCATTGATTGGAAAAGACTTCGAGTAGGTGAACCGGTTGGATTGGTTTCAGATATTAAAGCAACAGGCCGATTGGTCAAAAACTAACAGTTCTAAATATAGATTGACTCCTGAACAGGCAATTGAGCTGTATGACAACGCTCCATTGCATCAATTAATGGCTGCGGCAATGTCTAGAAGAAAATCAATGCACCCTGAAGGAAATGTAACTTACCTAATTGACAGAAATATAAATTATACAAATGTCTGTACAATTAATTGTCAATTCTGTTCTTTCTACCGTCCTCCAAACCATCCGGAAACTTATACTCAAACCTTTGAAGAGATTAGCGCAAGGATAGTGGAATTGGAAGAAATTGGTGGAAGTAGAATTTTGATGCAAGGGGGTGTAAATCCTGAGTTGCCGATAAAATGGTATCAGGATTTAATTACTTCACTAGTAACAAATCACCCAACTATTGACCTAGATTGTTTTTCACCTATTGAAATTGAAGGTATTGCAGAAGTTAGCGGTTTGACGACCCTTGAAGTTCTCAAAGAATTCCAATCTGTTGGAATGCATGGGCTTCCAGGCGGTGGAGCAGAAATGCTAGTTGAGTCTGTTAGAAATGATGTTTCTCCCAAAAAAGGTCTTCCTAAGAATTGGCTTAGAGTTATGCAAGAAGCCCAATCCCTTGGGTTAACTACTAGTGCCACCAATGTGTTTGGTTTCGGTGAAGGTGCAATCGAAAGGGTTGAACATATGCTTAGATTAAGAGAATTACAAGACCAATCTTTGCAACAATACAAGATAGGATTTACATCATTTATCGCTTGGCCAGTTCAACTTGAAGTAAACAGTTTTGGAAGGCGCAATAAA
>Ga0302117_10000103_pt1 | contig 30956 bp, 29 predicted proteins | sample AG5_322_MG_FD_203112 | JGI IMG/M metagenome (GOLD analysis project Ga0302117, IMG submission 203112) | Marine microbial communities from Western Arctic Ocean, Canada - AG5_32.2 | ecosystem: Environmental > Aquatic > Marine > Oceanic | place: Canada: Western Arctic Ocean | collected 2017-10-01 | reverse complement strand
GTCGTGAGCAAGCGCTTGTTGGGCGAAGCTGCCCCTACCATGAGCATCCAGACTGAAGCAATTGGGCACACCGCATTCGCGAATGGAGGCACGTAAGCTTTTCTCGCGTATCGCATCACATACGAAGAGCGCTGGTTTTGCATCTGTGAGGAAGTACATGAGTTCCGCATTTGTGTAGGCGGTATTAAGGGGCAGATAGACTGCTCCTGCACGAAGGCACCCTAAATATAGAATAAGAGCGGCTACAGATTTTTCTGTCTGTGCCGCGACCCTGTCGCCGGGCTTGATAAGCAAAGACTGCAAAAGACCTGCGACCTGGGCCGATCGACTCTCTACCTCTGCGTAAGAAAGGACCGAGCCTCTCGCTTCTTTAATGAAGGGGTTACTCAGATCGTTTGGAAATTTCTGTTTGAAAACAGCATAAAGGTTGGCAGACATAAAAATAGCGCACCTAGTATAGAATTGAGTGCCCTGTTTTCTCTAAAATAGACCGTAAGTGCAAGCCCGCGTTACGCGGTTATGTTTAGAGTCTGCGTTAGCCCCTGACGTTCGGCGGCCCATCCTGAATATATTATTGGACAGCTTCGTCTAATAGCACGCGGGTACGGTTTCCAGCGTTAGGGTCTTGCGTCTACTCACCGTCCGTTGCCGGACGCTGAGTAACAATCTGCCTCTACTATAAGGCAGGCTAATGCTGGTCAAGGTTGTCAATACCATTGACCACAAGAAGGCCCCACTTGTTTAACTATTACACTACCTCAATTGCGCGCCGCTAGGTCAATTCACACCCTCATAAAATATAATGAATACAATATGTTAGAGATCTTTTATGGGTGTATCCGGGTCGGCGAGGCGGCTGATGTTGGGCGTTGCTTTGGCTGCGACAGCTTTTTTTGCTTGAAGAAAGTCCTTGGGGCGGTTCAGCGCATGTACGGCCACTAGAATTCCATCACGCAGATAGCAAACTGAAAAGGACCGTGTATCTGAATCGCCACGGACGACAACCTGATCATCCGGGTCGCTGATCCCCGTCATTTGAAGCTTGATGTTGTATTGGTCAGACCAGAACCAAGGTACTTCCGCGTAGGGTGACTCTTTTCCGAGGATCGTGTTAGCGGCGGCCTTTCCCTGGCTGACCGCATTCTGCACAGACTCTAGTCGCAGGCGGCGTCCGAGCAGATCGTTGGGGTGATTAGTGCAATCTCCAACAGCATAAACTTTGTCCGTCGACGTTCGTGTGAACGCGTCCACCACAATGCCATTATTAATTTCCAGGCCCGCTGATTCAGCCAATTCAATATTGGGGATTATTCCGATTCCTATGATAACGACGTCCGCCGTCAACTTTGATCCGTCGCTACACAGCACATGTTCAACCTGTCTCTCGCCTTCGAACCCAGACACGGTGACGCCAGTGCGAATATTGACTCCTTCTTCGCGATGAACGCGGGTGTAGAATTCAGAAACAACAGGCGCGACGACGCGGTTTAGAACGCGGCCCCCCATTTCTAAAACAGTGACTTTGCATCCGAGCCTGGAGGCAACGGCAGCCACTTCAAGGCCAATGTAGCCACCACCAACGACCGCGAGATTAATGCCAGGCTCCAAGGCGTCACGGAAACTAAGCACGTCATCAATAGTTCTTAGGTAATGGATGTTTTTCAGGTCTACACCATCTGCGGTCATTGAGCGCACGCGACCGCCGGTCGCTAGGACGATGGACTGCGCGGCTATGCTTGATCCATCGCTTAGTGTTACGCAATTCCCAGGCGCAATCGCAGTGACCCGCTCATTGAGTTTTATTGAAATATTGCGCTTGGCGTAAAAATCTGCCGCTCTTAGATATAGCCGCTCTTGTTCTAGTTCTCGAGCGAGAAACTGTTTGGATAGCGCGGGTCTTTCGTAAGGAATGTAGGGTTCATCACCGACAATTGTAATTGAGCCTTCATACCCGCCCTGTCGCAAAGAGATCGCGGTCTGCCCGCCAGCTTCTCCGGCGCCGACAATGACTACTGACTCTGTCATGTGTGTCTCTCTAATTGGATTGCGGTGAATCTGCACGGTCAGACGCAGCTTGTCTTACACTCTAAACATTAACCGTTGACGATGTAGCCACCAGCCACAAGACGGTAAATTTGGCGTTGGGACAGTTCGTCTCTGTCATCTTCACCAAACTTCATCGCGTTACTGCCTAGGCATGACGAGTGGTCGCGGCTAACCTATACCCTATCATCCTGCTCTACAGTCTGTTCTTACAGATAGATCAACGTATTTTTGGACCTTTATCTTGAACGCGTCTTCAGAAAAACAAGCTGCAGCGTTGACCGCGCACTTGGCAGACCATGCGCCGCGCACGTGGCAGCGCATGCTGTCAGGCCGCCGCTTGAATCTTCTCGACCCGTCGCCAATGGATATTGAGATTGAAGATATTGCCTTGGGGCTGGCCCGCAATACCCGCTGGAACGGCCAAACCCAGGGCTTCCATGCGTGGAGCGTGGCGCAACATTCTGATTTTGTGGTCGATATCCTGCGGCGGCTTCAGCCTAAAGCGACGCCCGATATTTTAATGGCGGCCAAATTGCACGATGCCTCCGAATACGTTACCCATGACCTTATTACCCCGCTCAAAGCCGTCGTCGGCGATGTTTTTAAGGAAGTAGAGAAGCGGCTTTTGCAAGCGATTCGGCTGCGATTCGGTCTTTCTGCAGTTCTTCCAGCCTCTACTGAAGCGTTAGTCAAGAATGCGGACAAGATCGCTGCTGCGACGGAAGCCGTGCAATTGGCCGGATTCTCAAATGTGGAGGTACGAACCGTTTTGGGGCTTAGCGAAAAACCATTGAGTGGTGTTGAGCTGGTTCCAGTTCCTGTGGCTGAGGCTGAGAAAGCGTTTCTCGATGGATTTCGTGCGCTTGAGGCTGCGATGGTTTTGCAGAGGCGCTAGGTGCCATAGAGGTGGGCGGTTCCTGAGTAATGGTGGCCCGACGAACAAAATAAAGTGAGGGAGCTATATGTCTCTTAGTCGAACAGCAATTTACTTAATTGTATTCGCGGCATTGAATGGATTGATTGCAGTAATCACCGGTTCTCTTGCTGCCCATGGTATTGAGGCAATTGCACCCGTTGGCGAAAAAGCGGCGGCCTGGTTCTACGACGGCAGTGATTTTCAAATGAAGATGGCCTTTGGTATTATCTTTGTTGCATTGCTTCACGACCGTGTTGCCGAAGGTCGCCAGCGCAAGTTGATGCTCGCAACGGGCATTTTATTTGGCGCCGGTATTTTTTGTTTTTCAGGGTCTCTGTATTCTCTGTCTTTCAATGGCCCGGGCCTTCTTGCTCCGGTCGGGGGTTTATCTGCGATGATTGGGTTTTTATGTCTTGTCTTTGGCGCGATTTCATCTAGCGCTAAATCACTCTAGCGCCATGACCCGGATTAGCTCTTGGGGCATGGATGTGGTCCTTAAATACAATTAGGCGCGCCAGTTCGGGGCACGCTTCTCGATAAAGGCAGAGATACCTTCGGTGCAATCCTCATCCAGCATGTTCTGAGCCATGACTGCGCTGGCATAGACATAACTTTCGGCTATGGGTTTCTCTATTTGTTCGTAGAAGGCTTTCTTTCCTAGAGAAAGAATATGAGCTGACTTAGAAGTGATCAGCTTGGCCAAAGCATCAACTGTTTCGTCCAGATCATCATCTGGCACAGTAGAGTTGATGAGGCCCATGGTTTCAGCCGCGGCCGCCGTTATAGGCGCCCCTGTTAGCAACATTTCCATAGCTTTTTTGCGCGAGATTGAGCGGCTTACAGCTACGGATGGGGTTGTACAAAACAGTCCAATATTGACCCCGGGTGTCGCGAATTCAGCTGAATTCCCGGCAAGGGCAAGGTCGGCTGTGGCGACCAGTTGGCACCCCGCTGCGGTGGCAACGCCATGAACTTTCGCTATCACAGGTTGGGGAAGGCGCACCAAGCGCATCATCATGTCCGAGCAACGGCTGAACAGGATTTGTGTTGCGGCTGGATCGGGGGTTGCTTTGAGTTCTTTAAGGTCGTGGCCGGCACAGAATGCTGGACCCGCGCCCGCAATGACGACAACGCGGGCAGACGGATCTTCAGCAATATTACTAAGGTTATGAATCATGGCATCGATCATGGACAACGATAGCGCATTGCGGGCTCTAGGCCTGTTTAGCGTAAGCGTGCATACACCGCTTTTATCATGGCGGATAACAAGCGGTGTTTCATTATTTGCCATTCTTATGCTCGTTTATTTTCAATAAGTTCGGTGAGTTCGCCAGCCGGGCCTGTGAATACCACTGAGCGCTTTCCGTTGTATTCTTTGACCGGTGGGGTGATGAATTCCAGATCTATGCTGTCCAAATCATCGCAGTTAAACGTCGTCATAGCCACGCCCTGTGGCAATTGACCTTCAGCTGTCTGGCGTGGGCCGGTGTCCGCCGTGTATTCATCAAGCTCGATATTGTTGCCCTGCTCGCGACAGCGCACTAGTCCAATATTGTAAACAATATCATCGGCCCGATTTTGCATTTGGGAGATCAGACCGCCGGTCGTCGTAAAGCGATATCCGCCACCACCCATATTGAATGTCTCGCCGTAGAATCGTTCCATTTCATCAAGGTCTGTTCCAGCGAGCACCATGATAAAGGGGCGATCTACAGGGCCGCGCGGCAATGGTAAATTAGACTTGGAGCGATCGCCGGTTTCACACGTCAGGTAAATTACTTCCTCGGCTGGCCCTTTGTATTGAACTGCACGAATGGATGATGTGCCGCCCATGAGATTAGAGGGTCCGGCGAGGTGGGTGAATGCAGAGGTCTTTAGTTCTTCATGCAATGCGTCAACGTCATCGCAGATGATCTCAATGGCATTCCAGCCCCAGGTCGTCATCGCCTGATAACCGGGAATGGGGTCCACTTCGACTGCTCGGATGTAAACGTCATCACCCGCGGCCGATTGCAGCAGAATATAGGGCCGGCCAGCCGTGTTTGGTGTCCCCCAAGACGCTGCCAGGGTGCCGCTGACTGTGCCGCGCTCGTGCACGGTGTAGTCTAACCAAGTAGTGTACCAGCGCTCAACATCATGGAGGTTAGGGGCGCCGATGGTCGCCATTTTGATTCGGCTCAGCAAAGGTTTGGTCTCCTGGGCTAAAAGGGTGCTAGGTAGCGCTGTCGTGGCAGCGGCAGCACCAGTTAATGTGAGAAAGGCTTTGCGACTCAAGCTAGCGTGTGGCTTTTTGGTCATGTCTAACGATCAGCTTCGATAAGTTCTACTAACTCTCCAGCTGGCCCCTTAAAGACCGCTGAGCGCATGCCGCCGTATTCCGTTATGGGGTCGGCAACAAAGTCGGCGTCAACTGCATCTAGGTTATCGACATTGAAGGATACCATGGCGCAGGCTTGCGGCAGCATACCTTTAGCAGCTTGGCGCGGCGCGCTGCTGTCTGTGTACTCATCAAAATGAATGGCATTGCCGCGTTCACGCAGTGTGATGAAGCCTAAGCGGAACATGGCGCCCGCTTCTAGTCCCTGCGCCTCTGCTACCAATTTATTTGGAGTAGGCATGACAAAACCTTGACCAAGACCAAACGCAGCACGGTAAATTGCCATTGTCTTACCGAGATTTTTACTGGCAAGAATAACGATGTTGGTGCGACCGACATCGTCTCCTGGCAATGGAAGGTTGGATTTCCCCCTGTCACCGGTTTCGCTGTTGAAATACAATACTTCACCAGCGGGGCCAATGTACTGAGACGCCCGGATGGTTGACCCGCCGCCCAGGTTCTCTGGGCCACCGATATGCTCGAATGGAGAACCGTCCATTAACCTTTTGTGCAAGTCATCTGTATTATTGACGATAATTTCGAAGGCGTTCCACCCGAGAGTTGTCATCGCCTTGTAGCCGGGGATAGCTTCCGTTTCGATGGCGCGGATCATAACGTTTTCGCCCGTCATCGGCCGCATTAGCACAAAGGGCCGCCCAGCCATGTTGGGTGTGCCCCAAGATGTCGCCATCGTCTCACTTACAGCCGACCGCTCAACCACTGTGTGCCCTAAGTGCGTCGTGTACGCGTTTTCCACGGCGTCTAGGTCAGGAGCGCCGAGTGTCGCGTATTTGATCCGGCTCATTATGGTGGTGGGCGCTTGCGCTTGCAGTAGACGCGGACTAACGAGCGCGCTTGCGCCTACGAGCGCCAAAAACTCTTTGCGAGAGAGGGTCATGAATACGTCCTTTGGTCGAGCGTGTTTGAGTGATTAGGCCCTACGCGTTGTTTTTAGTCGTTGTCGACAATGGCCCGCACATTGATTTCCATTTTTAACCCTGGGATTGCTAGGGCGCTAACCCCAATGACCATGGACACGGGTTTGTGCCCTGCGGGAAAGAAATCCCTTACATCCTGATAGGCGGGGTTGGGATCAATGTTCGCAAGGTCGACGATATAGATTTGAATTTCCACCACGTCTTCTCGGGCTGCTCCGGCGGCCTTTAGGGCCAGGTCTATATTTTCCCAAGTGAGTTTCGATTGCTCTGCCAATGTATCTGGCATGGAATCATCAGGCCGCAGGCCGGCTTTGCCGCCAAGGAGCACCATCTTTCCCGCGCCCTCAATGGTGACAAGCTGAGAATAGCCTTCTGGCTGGCTTAGGCCTTCTGGATTCCAACGTTTAATCTCGACGTCCGCCATAGCGGACAATGGCGTCATTGCAAGAACCGCAAGTAGGGCTGGCCATGTTTTCATCGTCATCGAATTGCTCCTCAATGCTGAGTTTTTAGACGTCTTCAATAATTTCGACCCACTCACCGGATGGGCCGACGAATGTTGCGGCACGACCACCTCCATAGAGGACGGCTGGAGCAGCTGCATAGGACACGTCGAGCGAATCAAAATCATCTGTTGTTAAGCTCATCATGGAGACACCCGGCGGCAATTGGCCAGGCGCGCGTGGGCGCGGACCGGACAAGCCGATAGGGTAGGCATCGAACTCAATTGAGCTGCCAGCCCACCGTCCTTTTGCGCTACCCATCTCGATTGCAGTATCGCGATCATAGCCAAGGGCGTCCGAAACCATTCGCACCTTAAATTCTTGAACATTACCAAGTTTCATACGCAGAACGTGTTTGTAGAACGCGCGGCTCCCGCGAATATTAGGCGTGCCAACTACGGCATTAAATATACGATCGACGGGTGACTTTGGTCTGATGAGGTCGAACTCGTTTTCGCCCGTCATATCACTAGCGTAATAAAACAATTCTTCACCTGGACCTCTAACCTGCATGGCATGGACGCTCGCGTAGGCTTCGCTCAATGGCCGTGGCTCGCCGATGACATCAAAGCCTGCTGATAAGACCCGCTCGTTAACGGCATAAATATCTTCAGAAATCATCTCGATAGCATTGAGTCCCCAGGTCGTCATGGCGTGATATCCAGGAACGGGGTCAACTTGAACAATGCGAATGCGAAAAGTTGGGTCGCCGCTTTCACAGCGCATCATGACCCAAGGCCGACCCGCCATCGCAGGCGCACCCCAAGATTCTGAGACGCCTTTGCTCACCGTGCCTTTGTTGACCTCATAAAGACCAATGCCAGCTTTATACATGGCCTGAGCGGCAGCAACATCAGGAACTCCGATGGTCGCGATGGCGTGGCCAAGAATCGGGTTTTTCTGCTCTATAGCCTCGGCTCCTGCGCTTGAGCTTGATGATGTCAAAACTGTTACCGCTCCAGCGCCGGCGATGACACCGCGCCTTGTAAGGTTCGATGTGCCTTTTGCACTCATGACTCTTCGATGAGTTCAATGAGCTCGCCGACCGGTCCGCGCGCCGTGCGTGTGCGGCCGCCACCGTAGGCCATGGAAGGGTCGCTTACTGCTTCGCCTACAAAATCTAAATTAAGACCATCAAGGCTGCTAACCGTGATGGAGACTGTGGAGCATCCAGGGGGCAGTTGACCATCGGTCTGCGGCCGGGCGCTAAAGCTATCCGCATAGCCATCGTATTCAATGAAGTTGCCGGTGTCGGCCAGGGCCATGAAACCCATGTCAAAAATGTGACCCTCGGGAAGCCCTTGAGCGTCGGCGACCACCCCGATGCCGGTTTGCATATCGTCTTCCCGCTTCATGGAAAAGGTTTCACTGTAGTAGCGCTGGGTTGCCTCGACGCCATTGCCGGCCAGGATTACTATGAATGGACGACCGATGAATGCGCCAGCCGGTGGAAGCAGGGAGTCTGATGCACGAACACGGTCACACGTGAGGTACAGTATGTCGCCAGCGGGGCCCTCCACTTGCATAGCATGAATAAAGGCTAAGTCACCGCCCAAGCTAGCGGGCTCGCCGATAATTTTGAATGGGCTGTTGAGGAGCTTTTTATTCAAGGCGTAGACGTCGTCGATGATGAGCTCAAACGCGTTCCAGCCTAAAGTATTCATGGGTTTGTAGCCTGGAACCGCGTCGATTTCGACGGCTCGAAGATAAGCGTCATCGCCGCTTTCAGGTTTCATCAAAATATACGGACGGTCCGTCATGGCGGGCGCCCCCCAAGATGCGGCGAGACCTGCGCTGATGGTGCCGCGCTCACAAACGCTGTATTCTAGCCATTCTGTATACCAGGATTCGATGACCCCAATGTCCGGTGCCGCCACCGTGTTGATCTTAAGTCGCTTAAGGAGCGGTGTGGGGGTATCGGTCATCGGGACATCCTTAATTAGTTAGGCGGACTCTTCAAGAAGTTCGAGCAATTCTCCAGCAGGCCCGACAACCGTTGCCAGTCGTCCACCACCGAAGGAGATGGGTGGTACAATTGTTTCAACATTGAGGTCGTCTATGCTTTCAACCATAACTGATGTGATCGCGATGCCAGGGGGTAATTGGCCGTCGTTCCGCGGCCGGGGGCCGGTATTTTTGCCATAGCCGTCTAATTCCAAAATGTTGCCGTGCTCCGACATCCCGAGAATGGTCAGCGGGCGCTCGCTTCCTTTGGGTAGCCCTTGAGCATCGTTGATCAGGTCAATGGGCGAATTGTTAATCGGCCCACGTGCCATGTCGAACGTGTCTGCGTACCAGTCTTGAAGCGCATTAATGTCTGGCCCTGCGACAACCATAATAAACACCCGGCCAACAAAAGCGCCTGGGCGCGGCAGGAGAGAGTTGGTCCGGTCGCCGGTTTCAGCTGTGAGGTACAGCACGTCTTCTGCCGGCCCCTTGAACTGCGTGGCGCGGATGGAGGGATAGTTCTTTAATCCCGCCGGTTTGCCAAGAAGTGTGAACGGTGAGTCTAAGAGCTTTTCGTACAAGGCGTCGGGATCATCGACGATGATTTCAATCGCATTCCAGCCCCACGTGGTCATCGCTTTGTATCCAGGGACAGGATCAATTTCTACGGCGCGGATAAAGACATCCGTGCCGCTTTCCGGTTGCATCACGATGAAGTCCCGCCCGGCAGATTTTGGCGCGCCCCATGAGACCGCCAAATCTTTGGCCACTTGCCCGCGCTCAACGACTGCATAGCCCAACCAGTCCCGGTACAAAGGTTCAATGGCACTGAGATCGGGTACGGCAATTGTTACAGTTTTGATGCGCTTTAGTTTTGGGACAGCCTTTGTCATAGAAGACTCCTGCGCATGAGGTGACGGTGGTGATACAACAGCGGCTGCTGTTGCGGCGGCTCCGGCCGTACTCAGTGCCACCCGCCGTGAAACGCCCGATTTGGTGTCAGTCATAATGTTATGCCTGTTTTTTGAATGCGTTTAGAATTTCAGAGCCATTAGCAGACCAGATACCTTCGTGACCTTTGATCCACCCCAGTAGCTCGTCGAGGTATTTGATGCGATAGTGTTGGCCCATGATGTAGGGCGTCAGCACGAGCGATAGAATGCGCCCGCCATACTCGTTGGTCTCGTCGTAAAGTACAGAGAACGCATCTTCGACTTCTTCGACGAACTCCCGTTCGCTGTGCTTCTTGTCCATGATGATGGTGCGGTCCCAGATTTCGTCACCGTGGGGCATGGCCCAAATGTTTCCGGCATCTTCATTCATCTGGTAGGGCATTTCATCGTTGCCCCAGTCGCAACTGTACTCAACGCCGTTCGCCGTGAGGTGCTTCCCTGTATTAAAGCTCTCGGATTTTCCAGGGGACCACCATCCCGTAACCGGCTGGCCAGAGGCTTTGCGAAGCGTGCTCAAGCTCTCTTTAATAAGGGCCTTTTCTTCCGCATCATCCATGCCGCCGTAATGTACTTTGCCCATGTCGACGCCATGGCCGATGATTTCATCACCGCGTTCAGTGATCTTGTTGATCAAGTACGGGTACCGCTCCGCCACCTTGGAATTAACGGCAGCCGATGCCTTTAGGTCGTGCTTATCAAGCACTTTCCAGATCCGTTGAATCCCGACCCGGTTGCCGTAATCGCGTGTGGTGTAATGCCGCAAGTCAGGGTACGGCGTGACCATGCCGCCTGGGGCCTTGAACGGTTTTGCCGGTTGGTCGAGCGGGAAGAATTCCAATGAATAGCTAATCCACAGCGCCATCTTGGCGCCGCCTGGCCATTGAACAGGCTTGCGATCTTGCATGCACGACCAGTCATAAAGGTCGTGATCCATGCCATGTCGACGATTGGGGTATTCTAAATATGATTTATCTAGGGTCATGGTTTAGCCCCCCTTCCGTGCGGCAATATCTGTGGCGCACGCATCGTAGTAATTTTCGTAATAGTACTCGGCAATCTCGCGCCCAGTGGCCACCCAAACATCTTCTTTGGCGTGCCCTGTGATGTATTCCAGGGCTTCTTCAAAGCCGCGAATACGGTGCGGGTGACCCACAGCATAGGCATGCAATGGAATACACATGACGGTGCCGCAGTCCGCGCCTTCTACAAGCAGTTGATCGAATTGGTCTTTGATCATCTGACCATACCGACGGGGCGTGCCCAGGTAAGCGTTGTAAACAATGATGTCGTTAATCTCTAAAGAGTAAGGCATGGAGATTAGACGTCCGGATTTCACGTTCACCGGTTGTGGTGTGTCATCTTGGAATAAATCACAGCTGTAAAGAAATCCGTACTCGGCCAGAAGGTCGATAGTGCGTTCTGTGTGAGTCAGGGCCGGAGCTAAATAGCCAGCGAGTTTTTGGCCGGTTGCCCTCATCACAGATTCTAAGCTGTCTTCTAAGATGGCGCGCTCTTGCGCTTCGTCCATCTCGTATGTGTACCGCGTGTTGTAAATCCCGTGCGAGAAGAACTCCCAATCGCGCTCTTTGGCTTCTTCTATCAGCTCTGGGTGATGATCAATGAGTCCAATATTCAGCGAGACCGAGCCACGGACTTTATATTTGTCCAACACGTCCATGACGCGCCTGTGGCCGACACGGTTTCCGTAGTCACGGCTGCCTGCCATCAGCACATCCGGGCTTGGGCGAGGCCACGCGGCCCGCTTCGGATTGACCGGCGGGTTGAGTTCATAAAACTCAATGTTAGGGGCAACCCAGAAGGCGACTTTCGCGCCATTGGGCCATGTGATCTTGGGGCGACCTTCGTAAGGCCAGTAGTCGTAGAGTTCGAGATCGGGCTTCACGCACCCCTCCTCATTTTAACGTGATGAAAGAACAAATTTGCGAACGGTTTAGCCCTGGCTTTTCAGCCAAATCTTCACTGCGTCGACGGACTCAACGTCGCAATACTTTAGGAGCAGGTCCGTCAAGTTTGCGAAATGATAGCTCTCGTGTTTATCAGCGACACACTCTTCAATAACCGTTGTGCGATAGCCGCGAGATAAACTGTCTACGCCCATGGCGCGTACGCAGCCTGATGTTGAGCCGCCTGTAATGAGGAGCGTATCAATCTGGTGATAGACAAGAAGCGATTGCAAGTTAGTTTCAAAGAAGGGCGACGGCATCTTTTTGTCCATTACGATGTCGCTGTCTTTGATATCTAAGCGATCATCAAACTCTGATCGTTCAGAGCCGTACTTAATGTTCTGTAAGCTGTTGGGTGTGTCGGTTCTGGTGCCCCACACGCCGGCGTCTTCGCCTGACTCAACGTAGGCGACGTAGGTCCAAATGACTGGCCAGTTATTTGCTCTAACCAACTCGGCCACTTCATTGACGTATTGCAGCTGATTGGGGTTGGTTTCGTATGCGGTCTTAAATAGATCCTGCCGCGTGTAGGCTTTTTGAATATCGATGTTAATCATCGCGGCTTTTTTCCCGAAGCCGAACTTTGCGCGGGCTGGATTAGCTTGTACGTCTTCGTAGAGTTGACGGGCTGTCTTGTCTGACATCTCCATATCAATTTTTCCCCTTTACCATTTATAGCGTGCATTGTTTTTGTAGCTGCAGTCGCGGCCTTATTGAGAGCTAGAATAGCGGTGTGTCTCAGGGAATCAAACCATCCTGATAGTAAAGGTGTTCTCTCGACTGTGCCCTGTTCGCGTTGCGAAGCCTTATTTTGCGGCTTTTTTGACGCCCAGGTCGTAACTCTTGCCGCTTTCTAACAATTCGGAGGTGCCGAGCAGGTTGTTTAGGCCGTCAAAATCGAACATTCGGTCTCGTACTTGCGCGGTAGATCCGTCTTCCTTGAGGGCTTTCAGGTAGTCCTGGCCTGCTTTGGCGATGATTCGCACCATAGCGCCTGGGAAAATGACGAACTTAAAGCCCAAATCCCCAAGGTCGTTTGCGGATGAGACGGGTGTTTTTCCACCCTCTACCATGTTTGCGAGCAAAGGTACTCGTCCAGCGAATTGCTCTCCTATGGTTTTCATTTGCTCCAGGGAGCGAGGGGCCTCAATGAACAGCATGTCGGCACCGGCCTCTACGTAGGCCTCGGCGCGCTCCAGGGCACACTCAAAGCCTTCGACCGCAATGGCATCGGTGCGCCCAACGATGACCGTGTTCTCATCTAGGCGTGCATCCAAGGCCGCTTTGATTTTTCCGGTCATTTCACCGGTGGAAATCAACGTCTTTCCATCCAGGTGGCCGCAGCGCTTTGGCATGGTTTGGTCTTCGAGCTGAATGCCCGACGCGCCGGCGCGCTCAAACATACGCATGGTGCGTTGGGTGTTCAGTGCATTACCAAAGCCTGTGTCCGCGTCGACGACAAAGGGAATTTCAATGCGGTCGCGAATTTTGGAAATCGTATCTGCGACTTCGGTGCATGTGGTTAGCCCAATATCGGAGCGCCCGAGTCGGGAATAGGCGATGCTTGCGCCACCGACATAGGCACAATCGAAACCAGCTTGTTCCACCATTAGCCCGGTCAGGCCATCGTACATGCCTGGGGCCACCACAGTGTCTGGTCCGGCGAGAAGCTCTCTTAGGCGTTTTGTGTGGCTCATTTTGGCATGGCTCCTGTCTTGAGTTCCCCGGCATCGATCTTCTTTTTGAGGAACGGCATCAGGCCTCCCAAGGAGATCATCTCCATCAGATGTTCCGGGATTGGAGACACTGCATAGTTTTTGCCAGTGGTCTTGTTTTCAATGGTGCCAGCGATGGCATCAACTGTCACTTCGTCCTGGGCGTTGATCTCATCCGCCTGCGGGAAAATCAAAGCGGGAACGCCGAAGTTCAGCATGTTGCGATAAAAAATGCGCGCATATGACTTCGCTAGGATCGCGCCGACGTTTAAGTGGGCAAAGGATAAGGCGGCCTGCTCACGCGCGGAGCCCACACCAAAAGCTCTGCCTGCCACAATGATATCGCCAGGCTTTACGTTGGACGCGAAGCTTGGGTCGATAGCTTCAAGGCAATGGCTTGCCATCACGTCCATGGGTTCTTTGAAGTAGATGCCCGGTGCCATGACGTCCGAATTGATCTCATCGCCGAAGACCCAAGTCTTTCCGGTGACCGCGCTCACGATAACATTCCTCTCGGGTCGACAATCTCTCCAGCCACCGCTGCCGCTGCTACGGTGTACGGAGACCCTAAGTACACAAAAGAGTCGTTCGATCCCATGCGCCCTTGGAAATTGCGATTGGTTGAGGAGATGCAGACCTCACCATCCGCAATGATGCCCGCGCCTAGGCCAGCGCAGGCCCCGCAACCAGACGGGAGAATCATGCCACCCGCTTCGGTGATCGTCGCCAGTGTTCCGTCGGCCGCCGCTTCCCGCATGATTTTTTTGGAAGAGGGTGCGACCATCAAACGCGTGCCTGACTTAACTTGCCGTCCCTTAAGCACAGAAGCCACCATATGAAGGTCCGTAAGCTTCGCGCCAACGCAAGCGCCGATGTAGGCTTGGTCCACATGAATTTTGTCTTTTTCAAAGTCTTCAGCTGGGCCGGAGTTTGAAGGCTTGTGAGGCGCGGCCACTTGCGGCACGAGTGTCCTGGCGTCGAAGTTATGCTCTGCGCAGAATGTTGCATCGTCATCGCTGCGCCACTCTAGTGCATCGGCTGCCGGTTCAGTGCCGCCTGCGCGAATAGCTTCCAGGGTAATTTCGTCTGGTGCGATGAGTCCGGTTTCTGCGCCAAGCTCAGCAGCCATGTTCGTCAACACCATGCGTTCCATCATCGACATGTTTCTGATGGTGTCGCCGCCGTATTCGACCACTTTGAAAGCATTCTCCATACCTAATTCGCGGGCCAGGAACAACATGATGTCTTTAGCGGCAACGCCTTCACCGAAGGCTCCAGACCAATCGACTTTGATGGTCTCTGGAACGACCGACCAAATATCGCCCGTGACAACGACGCCACTCATCTCAATGGCGCCAAACCCAGCCATGTAGCACCCGAAGGCGCCGCCCATGGTGGAGTGGCTATCGCCACCGCAGCAGAACATTCCCGGCTGGAGGTGGCCGTTCTCGGCCATCACCACATGGCAAATGCCTTCCATGTCGTAGAAGTGCTTGATGTCGAACTTCTTCACGAATTCGCGCGTTAGTTTGAGAATGGCGGCGCTTTGCGGGTCTGCAGCTGGGACAAAGTGATCCGCAACGACGATGACTTTCTCATTGTCATAGATGCCGACGCCTAGTTGCTCCAACCGAGGCCAAATTTTGCGTGGCCCCCCGGAATCGAGAATCATTGCCAGATCAACCGCGCAGGTTACGATTTCGCCCGGCATCACGGCGGCTTTGCCCGATGCTCGCGCCATAATTTTTTGTATCAGTGTCTCGCCCATAACATACCTGTGTTCTTTTTCTTTCGCGGGCGACTGTAATCCCTTCATCGCACCGGACCAACAGAAAGGGCCCATCAATTTTCCGCTGGACAACATGCGCGCCAGGTATAAGGAGGGGCGCTGACTGAAAAATGGCCGATCAATTGACGGATACTCTCGAATTTTCTTGAGATCAAAGCAGGGAATCCCATATTTCCTGATATATAATGTGTAATATTATTCTGACCGAAAGCGGAGACCGCTATGAGTAGCTCTGTGCCTTTGCCACCGCCATATGATCGCTTGAACCGTCACTCGCTTCTTCCAGAGCCGAGTCACGATGATTCAGCGCGTATGAACTTTCTGGCCAATTTGAATGTCCATGTCGGTGCAGTTCTTTTTCCCGGCGTATCCAAGGCCTATGAGGCGCAGGTGAAGCCAGCCTTTGAGAAAGAGCACGATCGTGAGCCGGTTTCTGCCGTAGAGGTGCGAGACGCCATGAAAAAGGACACCGCGTTTCAGACTTGGTCCGCTTTGCGGCGCAACACTCAGGAAGCGCGCCAGGAAGTCGGCCGGTCCTTTGTCTTCAAGCAGCTAGGCACCTTGGTCGAGCGGGCAAAAGTGATTAATGCTGGCAGCAATCGTTTGCGTTTGGACGCTTCCGTTGAGATTCCTCGCTATCTTTCGGCGGCAGATAATCACCTGATGCCAGGGAGCTACTACACCGAGGTCGTGCCTGACGATATTTCAGCCCCGGCTAATTATGAATCAGGTCACTACACCACAGTTGCCGGGGGCACTGGCCCGAAAAGTGATTTGGTTGGGCGAACCATGGTTGCGTGGCTGAAGGAAAATCACCCAGATTTCTCGCCCAAGCGGATTGTCGACATTGGTGCCGGTGCCGGCTTCAACACGATGCCGTTTGCTGAGGCCTATCCCGATGCTGAAGTTTGGGCCGTTGACGTTGCGGCCCCTATGTTGCGGTATGGCCATGCCCGTGCAAAAGAAATGGGTGTCGAAAACATGATCTTCCAACAGGCTGACGCAGTGACGGTTGCCATCGAAGATGGTTCCGCTGACCTGGTCATCTCCGCGATGTTTTTCCATGAGACGTCAACCAAGGCTATGGATGCGCTGTTAAAAAAATCTAAAGCCATGCTCAAGCCCTATGGGTTGATGCTGCATATGGAGCAGCCAAACTTTGATCCGGACACGACGCCGTTCGAGAAGTTCGTGCGCGACTGGGACTGCTGGTATAACGCCGAACCGTTCTGGGCCAAGCTGCACACCATGGATGTCGTCGATGAGATGGTAGCTGCTGGTTTTGACCGCGATGCCACATTTGAGACGTCTCAACCCATCGATCGGTATGACCCCACCTATCCCAAGTGGGTCGGGTCTTTTAGTCGCCATGCTCACGAGGCAAAAATGCGCGAAGGTGCAGAAAAACCTAATCCGAAGAAGTCTGGCGGAATGTATATGTTTGGGGCGACCAAACAGCCCTAAAGGCGCTCTTTCGCTTGTGACTGCGCCTCTAACCCCGCTAAAGTCGCGCCACGCGAAAACTACCTGTGCGCCAGGCTGTGTGCTGCGGACAGGATGACAGCATGTAAGGGATAGTCATAATGGCTGCAGAAACATCAGCAGGGTCTCAACCTGTTTCCTACGCCACCAAGTGGGGCAAATTTAAGTGGGAAGACCCGTTTCTTCTTGAAGACCAGTTCACCGATGAAGAGCGCATGGTGCGCGATACTGCGCGAGCCTATGCCCAAGGTAAGCTGCTACCGCGGATTATAGAAGCCTATCGGTCCGAGACTTTTGATCCAGATATCTACCCAGAAATGGGAGCTCTTGGTCTACTGGGTTCGACGGCGCCTGAAGCTTATGGCGGCTCTGCCCTCGGTCACGTGGCGTATGGGTTGATTGCGCGGGAGCTCGAGAAGGTTGACTCCGGCTATCGCTCGATGGTCAGCGTTCAGTCGTCCCTCGTGTGTTATCCAATCGCGGCCTACGGCACCGAAGAGCATCGCCAAAAGTATCTTCCTGGTTTGATCAAAGGTGAGTTGATCGGATGCTTTGGTTTGACCGAACCGGACTCCGGCTCGGACCCTGGCAGCATGGTCACCAAAGCTGTGAAGACAGACAATGGGTACGTTCTCAACGGCACAAAGTCATGGATTTCTAATTCACCAGTGGCAGACGTGTTTGTCGTTTGGGCGAAGACCGAAGACGGCGTCATACGCGGCTTTGTTCTCGAGAAGGGAATGAAAGGACTTTCGGCACCGAAGATCGAAGGGAAGCTGAGCCTTCGTGCTTCGATCACGGGACAAATCGTGATGGAGAATGTTGAAGTCGGAAACGACGCGTTGATGCCGAATGTTCAAGGCCTCAAGGGTCCATTCGGGTGTTTAAACAAAGCGCGTTTTGGCATCGCCTGGGGCACCATGGGGGCTGCCGAAGCCTGTTGGCATGCGGCACGCCAGTATACGCTGGACCGTAAGCAGTTTGGCAGGCCGTTGGCGCAGAACCAACTTATTCAAAAAAAGCTCGCTGACATGCAGACCGAGATTACTCTTGGACTCACGGCGGCGTTACAAGTTGGTCGGAAGGTTGATGCAGGCACCTGCGCGCCAGAAGACATTTCCATCATCAAGCGTAATAACGCCGGGAAGGCACTCGATATTGCGCGTGTGGCGCGTGACATGCACGGTGGTAACGGCATCTCCGACGAGTATCACGTCATGCGTCATTCTATGAACTTAGAATCCGTCAACACCTACGAGGGCACGCACGATGTGCACGCACTTATTCTTGGCCGCGCGCAAACCGGCCTACAGGCATTCTTTTAGGAGCCACACATGAAATTCGCTTTTATTTGCACGGACGACGGTAATCAGGACGAAGTCCGTGCCCGTCACTTGATAGAGCACTTACGCTACGTTGAGAGTGTGCTCGATAAGATCGTTATTGCTGGCCCATGCATGCCGTCAGACGATAGTGACGATCGCCAATACCAAGGGTCAATCATGGTCTACCAGGCAGACAGTGAGGTGGAGGCCCAAGCGCTGTTTGATGGCGACCCCTATGTGAAAAATGGGGTGTGGAAAAAAGTACGCGTGATGCCGTTTGCGCCCGTCGCCGGGAAATTAATTGGCGGTAAAACCTGGCGCATTGAAGGTGATGAAATGATTCGAGCAGAGCCCCACGGACTTTAGAAAAATAAACAAGATTGGGAGTATAGAGATGAGCGTCGACCCTGCAGTAAAGAACGACCGTCTGGTCGAAACACTAATTGAAATTCTTGGTACTGATCAGGTTATTACGGATGAAGCGGAGCGCGCGTTTTACGCGAGCGATGTTTATTCTGTTGGCTCAACGCCGACTGTTGCGATTCGCCCAGCCGATAAAGACACGCTCGCTAAGGCGATCGCTGCGGCGACCAAAGAAGGGTATGCGGTAGTGCCGCGCGGTGGGGGCATGTCATACACCGGTGGGTATCGCCCGGTGCGTGAGGACACAGTCACTGTAGATATGCGGTCTCTGAACAAGATCATCGAGGTCAATGAAGAAGATCTTTACATCACGGTAGAAGCTGGTGTGACATGGCAACAAATTTATGAAGAACTGAAACCACGTGGCCTGCGCTTACCGTTCTTTGGGACGTTCTCTGGGTCCGTTGCGACGATCGGTGGTGGGTTATCCAATGGCGCATTGTTCATGGGTACTGGCCGCTATGGAACGGCGGCAGAGACCGTTCAATGTATGGAAGTTGTGTTGGCTGACGGCACATTATTAAAAACGGGCCAGCCCGGCTTCAAGAATGTAGACAAGCCGTTCTACAGAACTTACGGACCCGATCTCACGGGTTTGTTTGTTCATGACGCTGGCTCGCTTGGATTTAAAGTGCAGGCGACATTTAGAATGATACGTCCGCCTGCGATTACGGATTTCGCCTCGTTCTGTTTCCCCGACATGGAATCAACTGCCAAGGCCTTGTCTGAGGTTGCGCGCACTAGCGCCGCAGAAGAAGCCTATGTCTTCGACCCAGGCTCCACAAAAAAGAACATGGCAGCGGCAAATATCGTTGATGATATCAAAACCTTTAGCGCTGTGGTTAAGGGACAATCTGGTTGGCTCAAGGGTTTGGTAGAAGGCGCAAAGCTTGTTGTCGCAGGGCGTGATTTTATGGAAGAGGGTGCATTCTCGATGCATGTTGTTGTGTCTGGTAATTGCCGTGCAGCGACTGATACTGACCTAGAGACCATTCGCGCCGCAACGGCTAAGTTCGGCGGCGAAGAAATTCCTAATTCTATTCCAAAGGCCGTGCGGGCTGATCCGTTTAAGCCGCTCAACGGCATTCTTGGACCTGATGGAGACCGCTGGGCTGCGCTAAACGCTAAGCTTGGACATTCTGGTGCCATTGCTTTGATGCAAGAAACAGAAGCATTGCTGGATTCCTATCAAGAAAAGATGGATGCCTGTGGCGTGTTTATGACGCGGCTGATGATTGCCATCGGCCAGAACTTCTTTTCCTATGAGCCGGTTTTTCACTGGTTTGATGAATGGTATCCCGTGCACAGGCGGACGCCGGAGCCGAGCCACCTGAAGAAGCTGATAGAGCCGGAAAAGAACCCTGAGGCAGAAGCCCTTGTAGATGAAATGCGGAAAAAAGTTGTGGTAATTTTCAGTAAGCATGGTGCGGCATCGAACCAGATCGGCAAGACCTATCCGTATTTTGACTCAATGCTGCCTGAAACAGCGAAGGTCATGGGCGGGATAAAGAACTTGCTTGATCCCGAGGGCTCGGTGAACCCTGGTTCACTTGGTTTCCCAGAGCGCTAAAAGGCACCGCTGGGGTCGCGGTTATGGGGACCCAAACAAGCCAAGGCCGACCCAAAACCCATAAAAAAACTATAAACGGACGTGTCGCGATCGACCCACACCCAACGGATACTCACCTCAAACGGACCACGATTCTCGTTAACGATTGTGCGCGTTCTATTGCGTTCTATCGCGATGTTATTGGTATGATCGAGTACTACAATCAAACTATGTCCGTGGGCGGCAAGATCATCCCAGCCGGAGAACCTGGTGCGAAGGTGCACCTCGGCATCATGGAGGGCAACCGGTCTAATATTGCCAAGCTCGGTATTCTTGAATGGACCGGCCCACGCTTACCGGAAAAACCAGGCTTCGCAGAGCGCACCCGTCTGGGTATTGGCGACACGGTCTTTGTCTGTGAAACGCCGTCTATGGACCCGTTGATCAAGCGCCTGGAAGCCTCTTCGGATTGTCGCGTTCATTGTCCGCCATATGACTGGTCCATGCCCAGGCCAGATGGCAGGGGTCAGACTGAAATGACCACAATGTCGTTCTTTGATCCCGATGGGTTCTTTTATGAGGTTAATCAAAAACGCAACGCGCCCAACATCGACGCTTTTAGCATCAAACGCACGACCCTCATCGTTCGCGATATTCAGAAGTCGGTCGACTTCTACAAAAATGTCATGGGTATGAAGGTTTCCTACGACCAAGAAATGACAGTCGGCGGCGAAGTGCTTCCCGCCGGCCAGCCTGGCGCTCAGGTTCGGCTTGCAATCATGCAAGGCAATGACCCAGAAGTTGGGATGCTCGGCCTTATGCAATACCTAAATCCAGAGATCGAAGATCCGGGACCTTATCCAAAAACCATCGGCATCGGTACGGCGATGTTTGTGGCAGGCGCTGAGAACGTTAACGACATCAAACGCCGTATGATCGAAGCGGGCGACGCCTACAATCACACTATCCATTGCGAGCCAGGTCATGACGAAGTGACTGGTGCTGACGGCAAGACCATCCAGCTGACCACTATGTCGTTTTTCGATCCCGATGGGTATTTTTACGAGCTCAATACCCGAAAAGAAGTGGCTTAATCATGACTGAATTCCTCTCTGATATCATTCTCAAACGCACGACGCTGATCGTACGTGATGCTGACCGCATGAAAGATTTCTACGAACAGGTTCTGGGATGGAAACTCTCATATAGTTCTGAAATGGATCTGTCCTGCGGTATTGTTCCATGCGGAAAGCCAGGCGATCGGGTGAAGTTGTACATGATGGAGGGCGTCGACCCAAAGATTGCTAAAATAGGTCTACTGGAATGGCTTGACCCTAAGTTGCCTGATCCCGGCCCGCCTACCCACCGCCTTGGCATCGGCAACGTCGTATTGGTTGCTGACGTGCCAGATATGAACGACCTCATGAAAAAGGTTGAAACCTTTCCGGGCGCCAAGGTTCACTTTGCACCGGAAGATGGTGTGTTCCCCGACCCGCGGGGCGAGGGGAATATTGAGTTCTCAAACGCGGCAATGTTTGATCCGGAAGGATTCTTTTACGAACTTTATTATCGCTATAATCGGCCCAACCCAGATCAATTCCTAATTCGTCGCACCACCAGCATGGTTCGCGACATTGAACGCACACTCGATTTCTTTACCAACACTCTGGGCCTGACTAAAATCCAGGACTCGACCATGGACCTCAAGGGCATGCTTGCGGCTGGCAAGGCGGGCGACACGGTCCGCTTCGCTGTATGCAAGGCTCAGCATGAGTACTATGGCATGGCTGCAGGGTTGCAGTTTTTGAAAGACCCACTGGATGACCCTGGCGACGCGACATGGGTGCCGGGCATCGGCTCTGCCGTATTTGTGGCCGGAACGGATAACGCTGCGTCTCTATTCGAGAAGGTCAAAGCGGCAGGCGTCAAGGTCACGTGTGAACTGTTCAGCCGCACCGTACCCAAAACCGGTGGTCAGGGTGAAACACAAATGTATTCCATGGGCTTTCAAGACCATGATGGCTTCGTTTGGGAAGTGAACCAGCGGGATGGCTAAGTATCGGTCATTAATCTCCGCTTGATTTTAGATCGGACATGAGCGCTCTCATCGCCTTTGCCTCCGCTGCATTTCCTTATCTACGGCTTTAATTCGCCTACCGAAGGATTTGTCGCGGGCGCGGCGTTCTGCCACAGACAGGCTATTGAAGTCACTTTCGACCTTCAGTTTGCGATAGCGGGCCACGCGACTTGCCTCTAGGGCGCCTGTGTCGACCGAGGCACGTACAGCACAGCCTGGCTCCGTCTCATGATGGCAGTCTGAGAATTTACATGAACCTGCTAGGTCTATGATGTCGCTATAGAAATCGCTGATGCCGTCTTCTACGTCGGCCATTTGCAATTCGCGCATGCCCGGTGTGTCGAGAAGCCAGCCGCCCACTGCCAATCGATGCAACGTGCGTCCGCTTGTGGTGTGGCGGCCTTTGGCATCGTCTTCACGAATATCACCCACGTCTTGAATATCGGCGCCGGCGATGGAATTGACGATGGTTGATTTTCCAACGCCGGACGACCCAATGAGGGCAACCGTTTGTCCCACGCCACACCAGGGTTTGAGGGTTTCTACTGCCTCGGGGTCGCGGGCATCGATGCACTCCACCACAAGTCCGGTCAATAACCGTTCGGCCGAGCGGCGGAGTTCTGTTGTGTCGTCCATGAGATCGGCCTTGGTCAGTACGATCACTGGTGTTGAACCTGCTTCTTGGGCGAGAATCAGATAACGCTCTAACCGGGCGAGGTTAAAGTCTTTGTTGCAGGAGGAGACGATAAACACCGTGTCCACGTTGGCTGCAATTAATTGCATTTTGGCTTCAGGGCCGGCAGCGCGCCGTTGGAAAAGGCTATGGCGCCTCAGTATTCGAAGCACTGTGTGGGTCGTCGCATCGAGGAGTACCCAATCGCCAACAGTCACAGGGGTCTTTTCTGAGAGGGTGACGGGCTCTCTTACTCGTCCGTCGAATTCAGGAGAAGACACATCCCATTCGCCCCGGTGCACCGCAATGATCCGGGCAGGGCGGGTGTTGTTCTGGTCCTCTAGGGACAATTGTGATTGGAAAAAAGTCGACCAGCCGAAGGCGGCCAAGTCAGGTAATAAACTCATGTCAGGGCATCTCAGTCAAAAAAACACAAACGCTCACCACCGGGGAAACCGGTCTGAGGCGGCATTCAAAACTGACCAGGGCTTGCGCACCTAAAAGCGCGCAGGCTGATGAAAGCCTAGACGAGGGGTGAGCTTTCCTGGTCAACCGAGCGGGACGCGGTCTTTGCCATAAAAAAGTTCTTCCGCTTAATGGTTAAAATAATATTAGAGGTATACGCAATAGGCCCTATCATCTTCAAGGAAATTAAAAAAACTCGAGCCTATTATGTTTGGACGAGCGTCGTGCGTTGAAGGTTTTCCCTGTGGCCGCGTGACGCCTCCGTGGCAATCGGTACGACGAGGAATAAGGGAGCAAGGCAGTGTGGCATGATCACGGGCATCAATACCCTGCCTGAGTAAACGGTGATGGCTGGATTGTAACCAGCACTTTTGGGTCACCTGCTGAACAATCCGCCGGCGCCCTTCCTCCAAGTCTCGAGTCCATACAGGATGGCGGATAAGATGAGTGCACCGCGATAGACTGAGGTAGACTTCTCAAAGGTCACGCTTGAGACGATGGTAAGCTGCCGCGCAACAGGCGTTTACCGCACGCCCTCAAGGGCCGCTTAACCAACTACAATTTCTATAGATAGGAGCGATAAAAATGAAGAAACAAAAACCAGCACTAGAGCGCCGCGAGATTCTGACGGCAATAGCGATGGGCGGTGCCGCCGCCGCTGCTACGATGGGCAGCGCTATGCCTGCGCAAGCTTCTGTCCGCAAAGTCGAAGGTGCGAGCTTGACCGGACCATATATAGACCTGACGGACAAGACCGGAAACATGATTGCGGCTGCCCGCTTGCACGGCAACACTGACCCTAAAAAATCTCGCTTTGGCTGGTATGACGGCATTGTCATGGGTGTGGCATCCGGCGGGCCATTGAAAGATATCTGTGGATTTCGTGGCTTTGGTGCAACCAAGTTGGTTCCGCTCACTGATGGCCCGGGGTGGCAGAAACTTCATCGTGAAGTCGGATATTACTATGATTTAGCTACCGGCGAGATCATGGAAGAAATGGAAAACCCATATACGCAAGAAAAGGTTCGGGTTGTTCATGTGGCCAACGATCCGTTCAATACCAAGTACGAAGAGTACTTTCCGTTACCACCCAACTATGGCGGCTTAAATAACGACAACGTGGAACGCAAACCATACCTTAAGCCGTGGCGTGTAGAAGGCGACCGCCTGATGCTAGAGGAGCATATCCACCTCTATTATAAGAACGCTCTAGATCCGAAGAAATGGGTGCGTGAGAGTTCGGGCCCTATGAACCGTGTGTCAGAGATGTTTCTGCATGTGATTTCTTTGGACGACATGCAGAATGAAGAGCTGACATCCGTGCGTGATTACGGATCATGGAACAGGGTAACGCCATGGCTACCGTGGATGCTTATGGGCCAGGCGCCAGGTCACTGCGTTTACAACTGCCTGACAGCCGGTGGCGTTGAGACGGTCGATGAGTTGCCACACAATATTATCGAGTACACGGCGAAGAATTTCCCGGGATATCTCGAGCCACCAGAAACGTTTGAAGAACCAAGCCTGTCCAGTCTTGAGATGTATGCGCTTGAGCAAGAACCGGTTGAGCCGGGTGGTAGCTAACGACTAGCCTTGTTCTAGAATGGTCGCGTAACGCTTGCGTCGGGGGTGCAAAATCACCGTAGCTAAGGCTGTGATGGTGCCCCCGGCAATAAGCGGCGACCAAATCCATAGAGTTCAGGAACCATGGATTAAGGCGCCCAACGCTTGTCCGCCTGCGATGACGGCGTACCGAATACTGAGGGAGCGACCGCGATAAGAACCGTCGACCACCGTATAGATTAAAAAGTTACGATTGGAGAGCAAAGGCCAAGCGGCGGAAAAATAAAGAAGGAGTGAAGACATTTCTCTCTATGCCTTGAACGACTTCTGGCGTCGCTAATCGATTAATCTGCTCTTGCGTTCCGTACTGCGAAGTTCGCTTTGGCTTTTAGAACTAAATCGTAAAGCTCTTGAGCCTGCCCGCCGGCTTCCTTGATCAGCGCTCCATGTGTCGACCGCCCAACCTTTTTCCAAACGGCGAGCTGTTGAGGGGTGAGTTCGATAACAGTCACGTGCTCGGCTGCAGCAAGTATACTTTCTTCATCTGCGCGGAGGGCATCTCCCGAGTACTTCGTAGGTGGATGAGACTGCATGACCATGTCTTGTTGCTCTGTCGTTAGCGTTTCATACCATCGTTTGTTTGCGACTAAGGCAATGAGAGATAGTGTGTGCCTTGTGCGCGTCAGATAGGGGGCTTCGTAAGACGTCCCACTGATATTGTAGACCAGCGTGCTCGTTTCTCCGGCCTCAATGAGCCCCGTTTGCAACCCTGTAACCACCTCATTTGATGCGATTTGAAAGGTATCTGCGCCTAGCGCTTGAACAAATAGTTGAGAGGCCGGGTCGATTAAGGCTCGAAAGCGCATGTCTATGGTATCTGATGGTTTGTAAATCGGTGTCTTGGCATAGATGCCATGCCATGCCGCACCATAGAGCCGGAGCCCAACGATCCCATGTTCTTCGAGTAGAGTATTGATGAACGGGGTAACTACTGTATCGTATATGAAATCGATCTCTGCCCAGGAATCGAAAAGATAAGGTGCGTTAAGGACTGCCAGTTCAGGGACCGCAGTTGAGATGGATTGTCCGCCAACGCCAGCGATTTGAATGCGTCCGCGGCGCATGGCGTAGAATATAGATTCGTCAGATCCGATCTCGCCGCGCACAAGGAGTTTCACATCGAACTGTGCATCAGACCCGCCGCCAAGCCGGTCACTCATTTGTGTATAAAATTTATCGGCGCTTAGAATTGGTGATGATACAGCGCCGATGGTCATAGGAATTCTGTCTGCTGCCGATACATCTTGGCAAGTCAGAAGGATTAGGCTCGCAAGTGTGTATTGAACTCGGCCCCAGATTTTCAAAACTCACCTCGTGTTATGATTTCACAGCCTTAGACATCCTGGGTTCATGCAGCCTTGCGCGAAGTGCTCGTAACCTGTGTCATGTCGAATTAGCGCCCCAAGAAACTGAGAACAGCGAGGGCCCTGGCCGCCTGATCAGCGGGCCTGTCTAATGTTGCGCCGTTTGATAATGCGCATGCCGCATCATCGGCCCACTGGTATCGAACGTCGTCGTCGGTTTTAAAGACAAGCGTTGGAGCAGAGATTTGCCCCAATGCCGTTCGTCCATCCGCACTGAGCGCAGCGGTAATGGCATCGCCGGCATGATTCGATTGCTTCAACGTGTCGACCAACCGTGTGTGTAAGGCCTGTGGATCAATGTCCGGAGTTATTTTCCGCGTGGCGTTAATGCCGCCATCGTACCATGGCCATTGAATAGACTGATCGCGGAGCATGTGCCAACCGCGATGAAGGTGCGTGCCGTCCATCTGCAGTCGTAAATCAGGCATATAATTGACTTTCATCTCTGCGCACAGGTCAGCATCTGGTAGCGTGACGCCGTCGAGGACAAGACGGTTGACGCGAGCGCCATATTGGCCTGCGACAGTCAAAGCAATTAATGTGCTGAGACCGTTTGCAACCAGGTCAAACTTATCCAATCCGAGAGCACCAGTCGCGGCAATCACCGCTGCCGCGTAGCTGGCAGCATCAATTTTCTCGAGTGCATCTGAATCGCCGCAGCCTGGCAAATCCAATCCAAATGCGGCCCGATCTCTACCAAGGGATTTTAAGTAGCTCTCATCGGCTCTGGCGCTTCCTGGCAAATCGTGTAGGAAGACTAGTGGTGTGCCATCTCCTTGTCCGGCGCGACGGACCAGAATCTGGCCATGGCCCGTGTCGACATATCCACGCGTCACCATGCCGCCACCCAACGGATTCTTTAAGGGGTCTGGCGGCGAGAATTTTTCGGCGCCATCGAAATCGGCGTGCTCGGTGAAAATCTCACCCAACCGTTTCTTCCAAGCGCCTCTGTTTGGTGAGAGGCGCTCGATGCTGCTGCCCTTGGGCAAAGGGTCAGGTAGTGCATCAAGGAAGGTGTAGAGCACGTCATCCTCTCTGGCCATAAACACACAGGGTGCCGAAAGCGTTGGCACAACGGGAACGGCCTTGTAACGCATAGCAGCGGAATAGGCGTCTGAGAAGTTTGGCCCAGCCATGAAAAGATCCATGCTGTAATCTTGCATGTACTTTGTGTCGCGTTGCGCCATCTGCATTCGTGTTGTTTTGCTTTTTGTAAACCACGGAAACCACCGTTGAAAATCACGGATACGCGTCCATTCTTCAGCAAGATAGCTACCAGTCGCCGTCACCTTGAATGGGCTCATGTAGCTATTGATAAATGCATGATCCGTATCGCCGGTTGGCAGCGATAAGCCGTCCATAATCGCAACGGCGACACGTTCAGGGTGGCTGGCCGCAAATTCTAAAAGAATTTTAGAACTGGTGTGAAAGCCATAGACAGGGCAACGTTCAACGCCAAAGCTCAAAATCGTCTCTGCTAAGGCGTTGGCAAAATCAGCAATCTCAGGCCGTGGTTCAGACGGGAGGGCTGTGGAGTTTCCATATCCCGGTGTGTCGATCGCAATCGTGGTGAAGTGGTCAGAAAAGTGTTCAACCAACGGCGCATGGAGAACAGATGACCGGGGAGAATCATGAAGCAATATTATAGGCGGGCCAGACCCTGCTGCCCGATAATGAACCTGTCCTGCCCCAACGTTGATGAATCCCTTACGGATTTTTTCTGACATATTGCACTCTCCTAAAAACCAAGCATAGAGACTAGCCTTCTCCGCAGCGTGGCGCGACCTTCACCTTTTGTTGTGTGGGTAATTAGCGCGCAGTGCTAGTAAGGCAAAGTTGAATCGTAGTCAGGCAAAAGACTGCCTGCTAGGGTATCTGGAAGGAAGGGCTCGTATGGTGCGTTCCATTGGACAGGGTGTGGGTCTTCTGACCAGTCCGTAGTGAGCGGCCCACCCTTGCAACGAAACAGGCCGAGAGAGCCGGTCTTTGTGCCTACCGGTCCGTGTGGAATCCCAGGTGGGCGCCAGAAATAGGCACCCTCTTTAAGCACACCCATGGGCATGTGCATTTCTCCAGAGAGAATGAAAACCTCTTCGACGACCGGGTGTGTCTCCAGCCGGTTTACCTCACCGGTCATGCCTGTCTCATCAATATCTAACAGCCACGTGGCATCGCCTGTGTCTGGGTCTTTGCGTAGACCGAGGCGTTTTACACCTGGGGCCATCACTTTGGGGTCTGTTGCGCTGCCCCACTCGGCGGATTTTGTCTGGATGCGTTGAACCAAATTTGTGGTATCGTAGAACCCATCTGGCGCCGGTCCCGGAACCCGTTTGTGCGGGCCTTCAAAGAACGTCATCACATCTGCGCCTGCCTCACTCGTCATAGTGTGTCGCGGGTATCCAGCTGGGAGATAGGCGTAGTTGCCTTCCTCATATGACACGCCATTAATGACGATTGTTCCGGATAGGACGTAAAGCTCTTCATCGCTATCCAGGTGATGGTCTTGTTCTAAATACCATCCTGCGGGATATCGCAGGATGGCGGTTATGGCTTTGGAATCTGCGTCGTGACTTAAGGGCTTAGCTTCCGCTCCAGGGCGAGACATATCTTCGCCTAGGGTATGCCACCGAACGGCTTGCGCCTGAATAAACTCAATGTGTGGACGTGGCATGTGGTGTAGCTCCTTATTGTTTGTCTACAGGAGTGTCGTGCCCTTCAAGGGCTGTGCGGCTTTCACGCACGCCTCTAAATAAGCGCCGTATCAGTTGCTCTCTATTCTCACGCCGCTCATTCCAGGTTGTTTCGTCCGGCTCCCAGGATTCAATGTCAGCACGGCTGACCGTGCCTTTTTCATCAAGAATACGTTCAATGGTGTCGAAGCGATCTGTCAGAACAGAGACTTCCGTCGCTAGAGCAATAATCATCGAATGCATTTGATCCATATTGGGATCATCGAAGTACTGGGGCCGCTTTCCCTTTGAGGGGCGCGGGGTCGCAATTTTATCAGTCATCGATCAACCGTTTGTGTTAGGCGCGCTTGGTTACATGGACATACCATGCTTTGCCACCGCCCCGAGTTGAACCCATAAATTTCCTATTCTGAACTTCGACTGCGCCAGTGAGTTCGTTGGCTTCAGCAATGCCAGGCCCGGTGCCGGCCCAATAATCGTCACGGTTAAACCCGGCTTTTTCTGCAACTTCAGCGAAGTCGAGTTCGTGAACGGCACCCCAGAAGGGCTCATTGTTATTGTAGGTATCCCAGTCCCGAATGAACTGTGTCCAAGGGTCTTGCCCTTCGTATGGGGGGAGTTCCGACATGAGGAACACGCCGCCTGGTTTAAGAACGCGGTGCACTTCTTCAAAAACGTTGTAGACGGCGCTGCGTGACATCTCATGAAATGAGGCCGGGCAGTTGACGAAGTCAAAGGTATTGTCTTCAAAGAGCAGGTCTTCGCCATTCATTTGGTGGAAATGAATGGGCACACCTAGGCTCTCTGCGCGGGCATGACCGTAGCGCAAAACGGCTGCACCGACGTCAATGGCGTGCATTTCCGCATCTGGGAAACCCAATTTCAAACCGGTTGTTGAGCCACCGGCAGTGCAGCCAATTTCCAGAATCTTTTGTGGCTTCATCTCGGGGAAGCACCGGGCGAACATCATGGCTGTTGCTTTGCCGATACCGTCCATGCGGGGGCCAAACAGTCCCTGCGTATAGATAAATGAGCCTTTGTCGTAGAGGGCTCCGGCTGTGATGTCATCTTCACACAGGTCGCCCGAGTATCCGCCTGGCATGCAGTGATGATCATTCTCGGCGACGTAGGATGGAATAACAAAGTCGGGATCAAGATGGAGGGATCCGATGGTATCGCCCTCGCGAATACTCTTCGCTGTTTCGATTAGCTCTGGCAATTGCCGTTGGATGGTATCGTCGACCGAGTTCCACATCATTTCCTGCACTGTACGTTGGAATGAGCTGGTGATTTGGTAGTAGGGGTCGGCGACCATCTCTTTGCGAATTTCGTGGCGCGTTTCTGGATCCCGGCCCTTTTCAGCGCGAATACGCGGAAGAACACGCCGTTGGTATGCGGCGGCGTTGCCTGGCGTTATCTCGTTGAGAACATGCTTGCCCAGCTGGTTCAAAAAATCTTGCCGAGCCTGCTCGCTCAAAGATGGTTGCGGCAGTACGGCGTGGCGTTCTTGCTGAAGCATGCGGCTCTCCGGAGGTTTGTAGTCTTTCACATTACTACCGCTCAAACCCATTGGCAAAGTGTCTGGGCAGGGTGCGCCTGGAATTCTGGGTGGGCTGGGCCAAGTAGTTTGCGTGTCGTCAGAGAACGAAACAGCCTCTGCGTAAGCCCTTAGGTCAGAGCGTTCGCTCGCTCTAGAGAGTTCATCAGAGATGATTCCCTAAGAAAGTTATGCACGGCCTTTTCGTCGCTTATGGTCTCTTGCATAGCTTTGAGTGTCTCCAGTCGGCGACCGTGGTCTTTCTCGCGATGGCGTTTATGGTTTGCGTCAGACGTCTTCTGGATGTCCGCGCTGGCGGCGTAATGCCGTTGCCGGGCATAGAGATCGAGTAGGGTATCGTCACCGCCACCCCAGACCTTTATCAACTTATCCGCAAGGTTAAAGGCATCGTGAACACCGCCGTTCATGCCAAAACCCCCAGATGGACTATTCAAGTGAGCGGCATCGCCGGCGAGCAACATGCGGCCAACGCGCATCTTCTCTACTAATCGGCGATGAACGCTGTAAAGCCGCGCAGTTATGATCTCAAAGGGGCCGGTGCTCGGCAGGATGCGTGCGAGCCGCATTTGTATTTCGTCA